>OMGR01000378.1_pt1 | contig 34371 bp, 19 predicted proteins | sample 1646061 | NCBI WGS metagenome assembly OMGR01 (sample SAMN05578583, study PRJEB25193) | human gut metagenome | biome: Human Microbiome; feature: human-associated habitat; material: feces | host: Homo sapiens | place: USA:Birmingham | reverse complement strand
TACCACCCACACGGCTCACGGAGATACCTACGTCGATAGCCGGACGGTTGCCCTGGTTGAAGAGGTTGGTGTCGAGGAATATCTGTCCGTCGGTAATGGAGATTACGTTTGTAGGGATGTAAGCCGACACGTCGCCCGCCTGCGTTTCGATAATGGGAAGCGCCGTCAATGAGCCGCCGCCCTTCACTCTGCCTTTCAGGCTTTCGGGCAGGTCGTTCATCTCGCGTGCCACTTCTTCCTGGTTGATAATCTTCGCCGCACGCTCCAGCAGACGGGAGTGCAGGTAGAAGATGTCGCCCGGATAGGCTTCACGTCCGGACGGACGGCGCAAAATCAAGGATACCTCACGATACGCCACGGCCTGCTTGGACAGGTCGTCATAGACAACCAGCGCATGACGGCCGGTATCGCGGAAATACTCGCCGATTGCAGCACCGGCAAACGGGGCGTAATACTGCAACGCAGCCGGGTCGCCCGCCGTAGCTGCCACAACGATGGTGTAATCCATCGCACCGTTCTCGCGCAGTGTATTTACGATAGATGCTACCGTGGAACCTTTCTGGCCGATAGCTACGTAGATACAGTATACGGGGTCGCCTGCCTCGTAGTTGGCACGCTGGTTAATGATGGTATCGATGGCAATTGCGGTCTTACCCGTCTGACGGTCGCCGATAATCAGCTCACGCTGCCCGCGGCCGATAGGAATCATGGCATCGACAGCCTTCAGACCGGTCTGCAACGGCTGGTTTACCGGCTGACGGTAAATAACGCCCGGAGCTTTACGCTCCAACGGCATTTCGCAAAGCTCGCCGCCTATCAGCCCCTTGCCGTCCAACGGTTCGCCCAACGGGTCGATAACACGTCCCAACATACCCTCGCCTACCATAATGGAAGCAATACGCTTGGTACGTTTCACCACGAAGCCTTCCTTGATTTTATCCGTAGGGCCTAACAACACAGCACCTACGTTATCTTCTTCAAGGTTCATCACGATGGCTTTGATACCGTTGTCAAACTCCAGCAACTCGTTTGCTTCGGCATTACGCAACCCGTAGATACGCGCCACGCCATCGCTGACTTGCAGCACCGTACCGATTTCGTCCAGTTGCACGCGGGTGTCGATGCCTTCCAACTGTTTGCGCAGAATATCGGAGACTTCGCTTACTTTTATATTTTCAGACAACATTTTATTTAGCAATTAATGTTTAGTGATTAATGATCGGTATTCGGTTATATCACTAACCACTGTTATACAATTCTTCTGTTCTTATCAATGAACTGCTGTTTCACTCTCTTTAGCTGGGTAGCAATACTGGCATCCAGACGGAAATCGTTGATGTCGAATATGAATCCGCCTTCGATTGAAGGGTCAACATCGGTCTGTAACTCCATTTTGGCATGTAGCAAATGGGAAGCGCTATTTCGGATGCGTTCCCAAATCTCACGACTTACGGGTACGGCAGTCGTCAGTTTCGCTACACCGATATGTCTGCTCTTTCTGTATAAGTCCAGATAGCTCAAACAGATATATTGCAGAAATGCCTCACGCCTGTTTTTTAATATCAGCGTAACGAAACGGGACAATTCCTGCCCGGCAGGAGCATCCCCCACTGCTGCGGTACAGATAAGCGAGAATTTCTCCTGTACCGGCAGTACAGGGTTCTCCAATGCCGCACGCAAATCAGAATGCTTCTCGAAACTCCTGCTCAACGTGCGCATTTCCGTATACAGCCTGTCTTCCGTACCCGTGCTCTTGGCATACTCCATGAGAGCCTTTGCATACCGCATCGAAACAATTCCTATATCCATTTTTCCAAAGATTAATGATTAGCGATTGGCCGTCAGCATTTCATCCAGCATACGGTCAATCATTTCCATCTGGTCTTGCTCTTTGTCCAGATTATGACGGATTATCTTCTCCGCAATATCTACCGATAGTACAGCAACCTGACGGCGGATATCACGGATAGCTTCTTCCTTCTCTTGCTGAATCTGCTGTTTCACATCATCCAGCTCTTTCTGTGCAAGGGCTTCGGCATGTTTACGCGCCTCGACAATAATCTTGTCACGCTCGTGCATTGCTTCCCGCATGATGCGCCCCTGCTCCTTGTTTGCAGCAGCAATCAACGCATCACTCTCCTCTTTCAGTTTGGCGAGCTGGGCGTTTGCCTGACGTGCCACTTCCAGCGACTGGTCTATGTAGGCCCTACGCTCTTCCACCATTTTCGTAATGACGGGAAAGCCGTATTTGGCCAGTACCACAAAAACCACTCCGAATGAAAGGAGCATCCAGAACAGCAGACCACTATCAGGTAATAACAATGACATAATTTATTTTTTTTATAAGAAGAATACCAACAGACACACAACAACCGCCAACAATGCAACACCTTCAATCAAGGCGGCGGCAATAATCATGTTCATACGAATATCTCCCGATGCTTCCGGCTGGCGTGCAATGGCTTCCATGGCAGAACTACCAATCTTGCCAATACCCATACCTGCACCGATAACAGCCAAACCAGCACCCAGGGCAGCGCCCAATTTACTAACTCCAACACCTGCCGCAGCAGCTTGCAATAATACAGATAGTAACATAACTTTCAAATTTTAAATTGTTATTTTATTAATGTTTATATTCCAGATAATCTTATCATTTTCTCATTTTATTGCCTTCTTCTCACCGGCTTTCTCCGTGTGCTCTTCCTGTGCCAGACCGATAAACACCGCCGACAGCATGGTAAATACATACGCCTGGATAAAGGCCACCAGCAATTCCAATCCGTTCATAAAGATATTGAACAGCACCGAAGCTACCGTCAGCGAACCGTTCAAGGCAGGTCCCATACTTGCCGATATGAATATCAGGCACGTAAGCACCAGCATTGCCATGTGTCCTGCCAGCATATTGGCAAAAAGACGTATCATCAAGGCAAACGGCTTCGTAAAGATTCCGAAGAACTCGATAAACGGCATCATGGGCACAGGCACTTTCAACCACCAGGGCACATCGGGCCAGAAAATATCTTTCCAATATGTCTTGGTTCCGAAAATATTAACGGCAAGGAATGTGCACACGGCCAGCACCATTGTAATTGCAATGTTACCGGTGACATTTGCCCCGCCCGGAAACACCGGAATCAATCCCATAAGGTTGTTTATGAAGATAAAGAAGAACGCAGTAAGCAAGTAAGGGGCAAACTTACGGTACTTCGGTCCTACACAGCTCTTTATGACATCATCATTCACCATCATAATGAACATCTCCATAAACCCGACGAAACCGCCCGGAGCCGCACTGTCCTGAGGATGCCTGCGATACCAGCGGGCAACGCTCAGCACAATGATTATCAATAATACACTGTTGATGAGCAATGCCAGCGTAACCTTCGTAATGGATATATCCCACGGACGCACCTCATTGCCTGCTGCATCGTGCTCCACCAGCTTTCCTTCGTACTTGCTGCCTTCCGGAGCAATGGAAAGTCCCTCGTAACAGCCTCCGTTCTCTTCCAGACGGGAAGAAAGGAATACGTGCCACCCCGTTGTGCCGCTATATACAATGACGGGCAACGGAATGATAACCTTCGTTTCTCCGAAATCGGTGATGTGCCATTCGTACGAATCGCCGATATGCCCGAACACGATTTCCTTTACGTCTACCGTATTCTCCTCTTGCTCGGCAGGAGTCACATCGTCACGTTGGGCCATACTGTCGAGTTCGGCCACAAGGCCGTTTTGCGCTGCGGGAATACTGTCGGCCTGCATAGAAACGGCAGGTAATGACAACCCACATGCCAGCAATACTCCGGTTAGTATGTTACGCAATTGTTTCATTTTCTTGTCTCTTTTTCTTTTTCAGCTTCCGGTTCATTTCAAAAGTGAAGAAAAACCAGGAGTCATAAGTCAAATATATCAGATAGTTAGCGATGAACGTCAACAGGAACTCTTTTGCTTCCTCACGCACTGCAACGCAATACACCAGCATCACAATAATAGATGCAAGCATCCGCATAACACGCATCAGCAGATATATCTGCAACATCCGCCCCGGCATCCGGTAACGGCAGCTTTCAACCATGTTTATCATAAACACGCCGAAAACAAGGAAGAAGGCAGGTATCAGCGGATAACCGCCGAAATAGTGGTGCGGGAATACCGAATAATAAACCCATCCGCCTATGCCGCCCACCAATACCGTTAGAAGCGCCACTTGCCACAAATAGTTCCGTTTTGTTATACTCACATCAATCCGATTTAAGGTTGGTAATCAAAAAGAGTCAGTCTATACAAACCGAAACTCTGTTGCTGTTCATCTCTACAAAACCGCCATGAATATCCAGTGCACGTTCTTCGCCGTCTTTCGTTACATAAGCCAGCGTACCTGCTTTCAACGACGATACAATGGGTGCATGTTGCACCAGAATAGTAAACGAGCCAAGCGTACCCGGCAATGTTACACTATCTACTTCGCCTGTGAAGATTTCCTTTTCCGGCGATACAATATCCAAATGCAGTCCTTTCATCTTCATAGTCTACTGAATTTTTATTTCTTTGCCTGTTCCAGCAATTTCTTTCCTTTCTCTATTGCTTCCTCGATAGTGCCGACATTCAGGAAAGCCGGTTCGGGCAGATAATCGACTTCACCGTCCAGAATCATCTTAAACCCTTTAATGGTATCTTCTATAGAGACCATTGTACCGGGAACTCCGGTGAACTGTTCGGCCACAGCAAAAGGCTGTGACAAGAAACGTTGTACACGGCGGGCACGATTTACCAATGTGCGGTCGGCATCCGAAAGTTCTTCCATACCGAGGATAGAGATAATATCCTGCAACTCCTTGTTGCGTTGGAGAATCTGCTTTACGCGCTGAGCTACTTCGTAATGCTCCTGACCTACGATATGCGGGTCGAGAATACGAGAGGTAGACTCCAACGGGTCGACAGCCGGATAGATGCCAAGTTCGGTAATCTTACGGCTCAATACCGTTGTTGCATCCAGGTGCGTGAAAGTAGTGGCGGGTGCAGGGTCGGTCAGGTCATCGGCAGGAACATATACTGCCTGTACGGAAGTGATGGAACCGTTGCGTGTAGAAGTAATGCGTTCCTGCATAGCACCCATTTCCGTTGCAAGTGTAGGCTGATAACCTACGGCCGAAGGCATACGTCCCAACAGGGCAGACACTTCGGAACCGGCCTGGGTGAAACGGAATATATTATCAATGAAGAACAATATATCGCGCGGACCGTTCGTTTCAGACCCCATGTCACGGAAAGATTCGGCTACCGTCAAACCGGACAACGCAACCGACTGACGCGCACCCGGTGGCTCGTTCATCTGACCGAATATCAGGGACACCTGCGATTTGGACACTTCGTCATAGTCCACTTTGGAAAGATCCCAATGACCTTCTTCCATTCCTTTCTTAAACTCTTCGCCATAGCGGATTACACCGGATTCAATCATCTCCCTCAACAGGTCGTTACCTTCACGGGTACGCTCTCCCACTCCGGCAAACACGGAAAAACCGTTCTGCTTCTTGGCGATATTATTGATTAACTCCTGAATGAGTACAGTCTTGCCTACACCCGCACCACCGAACAAGCCGATCTTACCGCCCTTACTGTATGGCTCCAGCAGGTCGATAACCTTGATACCCGTATAGAGTACCTCTTGTACGGTAGTCAAATCTTCAAATTTAGGGGGTTCGCGGTGGATAGGATAAGCACCAGTACGGTCCAGCTCTTTCATTCCGTCGATAGAGTCTCCTACGACATTCATCAGACGGCCTTTGATTTGCTCTCCTATCGGCATAGTGATCGGTCCGCCCAACGGGTAAACTTTCATGCCTCTCTGCAGACCATCCGTACTATCCATAGCTACGGTTCTTACGGTATTTTCACCAATGTGCTGCTGTACTTCCACAATCAGCCTTTTACCGTGATTCTTTCTTATTTCCAGTGCGTCGTGAATGCTTGGCAGCATCAGCTCTGCCTCTGTTCCTTCAAAATAGACGTCTACAACAGGTCCGATAACCTGAGAGATATGTCCAACAATCTGTGACATAAGCAATCTTTTTATATTCTATTTTCCTAATTATTTCCAGTAAAATTGTAAGTCGCTGCATGGAATCTTCCATCAGTCATGTCGCGTCTTTCATCGTCCAAATTCACTTGCTCTACTAACATTCGCGCCAGACTGTTTGTTCATTCAAAATAGTTACATAAACAACTTCGCAAATGTATAAACAAATCACGTCTAATTGTTCTCCTTAAAAGCTTTTTTTCTATAAATTACACTATTTTGAACGATTAATACTACAATGGGAACAATTTGTTCCACACATAATAACGTTGGTTAACAATCGGTAATGCACCTAATCATAAAAAGCCATCCGTATTCTCCTAAAAAATAAGCCCTGTCTCGCGACAAGGCTTATTCACAACACAAACACAAAATAAAACACGACAAAACTACTATGCAATCTTACCTGTCTATGCCGGGGAGGCATATGTACTAATTACGGATATTCACATATACATAAGCAGCGTCAGGCCGATTTGCATGTAATAAACAAATGCGGGGAAGCATTTGTTTATTTTCTGTATGTTAAAAAGTTCAAAATCTTTATTCTTATTGAATGCCTCTCTCACGAAGCTTCAACTGCCAGTTCCATGCAGAGCGTAAAGTATCTTCAATACCTACTTCCGCTTTCCAGCCCAGCTCTTCGTTTGCCAGTTTCGGGTCGGCCCACACCTTTACTATGTCTCCGGCACGACGACCTACAATCTGGTAGTTCAGCTTCACACCGGTTGCCTTTTCAAACGCATTGATCAATTCCAATACGGAAAGACCGCGTCCGGTACCGATATTGAACACTTCCACTTTCTCCTTCTGTTTCTTCTCCAGAATACGGCGGATAGCTACAACATGAGCCTTTGCCAAATCCACCACATTGATGAAATCGCGGATACAGGAACCGTCAGGAGTATCGTAATCGTCACCGAATACACTCAATTTCTCACGGATACCGATAGCCGTCTGGGTGAGGTACGGTATCAGATTCTGCGGCACACCGTTAGGCAATTCACCGAGCAGTGCCGAAGGATGGGCGCCAATCGGGTTGAAGTAACGCAGCAGAATCGCATTGATGGGAGCACCGGAAGCAACCGTATCACGAACAATCTCTTCGTTGATTTGCTTCGTATTTCCGTACGGGGATTCCGCCTTCTTGATAGGAGCCTCTTCCGTTACGGGAAGATGGTCGGGCTGGCCATATACGGTACAGGAAGAAGAGAATACAATGCCCTCTACTCCATGCTTAGGCATCAGTTCGAGCAGGTTTATCAAGGAAACCAAGTTGTTGCGGTAATAAAGCAACGGCTTTTCCACAGACTCTCCCACCGCCTTGCTTGCCGCAAAATGGATAATAGCCTTGATACCTTTATATTTAGCAAACACAGCGTCGAGACCGGCGTAATCCAGACAATCCAATTTCTCGAATGCAGGACGGATGCCCGATACCTTTTCAATGTTGTCTACAACATCTGCGCTGGAGTTTGACAGATTATCGATAATAACGACTTCATAACCTGCGTTCTGAAGTTCTACCACAGTATGAGAACCAATATAGCCGGTTCCGCCTGTAACCAAGATTTTCTCTTTCATATTAATATAGATAATTTAGCTTTTAGGTTATCATTAGGCTACAAATGTAAGGAAATAAATTCATAAAGCACGTACATGACCGGTAAAAATTAACCAAAGAATATTCACCCCTGACCGTGTACGATAACTTTGCCCATAAAAGACAAAGCGAAGAAACCGCCCTCTTCTTTTACAAAGAGAACCGGTTCTTCGCTTTAGCTTAAATTCAGAGTATATCTTAGAGCTTAACTACGCCGGAGAAGCCCATGAATGCCATAGCCAGCAAACCGGCAGTAATCAAAGCTATCGGAGTTCCCTGCATGCCCTTCGGCACGTTCACCAGACTCATCTGTTCGCGCAGACCTGCAAAGAGCGTCAGCGCCAGACCGAAGCCGATAGCCGTAGAGAATGCATAAACCACACCGGTCAGCAAATCATAATCTTTCTGGATAACGAGGATAGCCACACCGAGAATACAGCAGTTCGTTGTAATCAGAGGCAAGAACACACCTAAAGCCTGGTATAAAGAAGGAGATACTTTTTTCAGGATAATCTCCACCATCTGCACCAATGCGGCAATCACAAGGATAAAGGTGATGGTTTGAAGATAGCCCAGACCGAAAGCATCGAGCACAAACTTCTGAATGAGGAACGTTACGATTGTAGCAATAGTAAGCACGAATGCCACTGCTGCCGACATGCCTAACGCCGTCTCCACTTTCTTGGATACGCCCAGAAACGGACAGATACCCAGGAATTGCGACAACACAATGTTATTGACAAAGATTGCCGAGATAAATATCAATATATATTCCATAATATCAATTCTAATTATGAATTACAAATTATGCTTTCTTGAAGCTGTTAACCAACGCAATGAGGTATCCCAAAGCTATAAACGCACCCGGTGCAAGAACAAATACCAGCATACCGTATTCTTCGGGAAGAATCGTGAGGTTGAATATCTTGCCTGTGCCCAGGAATTCGCGGACAGCACCCAATAAAGTCAATGCGATAGTAAAACCTAATCCCATACCCAAACCGTCGAAGAAAGATGCCACCGGATTATTTTTGGCAGCAAAAGCCTCGGCGCGGCCCAGTACGATACAGTTCACCACAATCAGCGGAATAAACAAGCCCAGTGTCGCATAAAGTGCGGGAACGTAAGCCTGCATCACCATTTGCAGCAGTGTTACGAACGATGCGATTACAACAATGAAAGAAGGAATACGCACCATATCCGGAATAAGGTTCTTGATAGCGGAAATCACCACATTGGAACAGATAAGCACGAACATCGTTGCCAGTCCCATACCCATGCCGTTGATAGCAGATGAAGTCGTACCCAATGTAGGACACATACCAAGCAGGAGTACAAACGTAGGATTCTCTTTTACAATCCCGTTCATCAATACTTTAAAATTATTCATATCTCTACTCCTTTCTTATTTAGCACTGACAGAATCAGTGAGTTCAACTTTAATAGTAGCTCCCGTAGCCGTATTTGCTCCGGCAGCCTCTTCCACATTCTTTTGAGTAGCTCCCGTAGCGCCGTCAGCGGTATTCTGACCTGCATAGGCAGCATATGCAACGTTTACGGCATTCAGGAATGCGCGTGAAGTAATGGTTGAAGCTGTAATGGCATCTACCTTACCGCCGTCCTTGCTTACAGTCAGAGAAGCTTCACCGGGATTCATACCTGTAATATCTCCCTTGTTTCCCTTCTTGAACCAGTCGGCAGCCTTGGAGCCCAATCCCGGAGTCTCCACATGCGACAGCAGCGAGTAATCGATAATCTTGCCTTCGGCATCGAAGCCTACCAATACCTTCAGCTCACCGCCAAAGCCCATGGAAGTCGCTTCAACAGCAGCACCGATGAATTTGCCTTCTTTAGTGGCGGGATACACAGCGTATTGGACACCGTTTACCTCCTGAGTCTTTTTTTCAGCAATCGGGTCATTGTCAAAACCCGGAACCACGGCGCTGACAGCATCGCTCAACGTCTTGGCATTGGCCTGCGCAATAGGTTCTTTCGTCAGTTCATTTACATAAGCCAGCAATGCTACGGATATCGCAGTAACTCCCGTAAGCACCAGCAACATATTCTTTAAGGATGATTCTAACTTTTTCATTTCTTCTTCGCTACCTCCCCAAAGCGTTTAGGTTTAACATATGTGTTGATAAGCGGAGTAAACGCATTCATAATCAGAATAGCGAACGACATACCTTCGGGATATGCACCGAACAGACGGATGATGACCGTGAGCAGACCGATACATACACCGTAAATCAGCATTCCCTTATGGCTCATCGGAGAAGTTACATAATCCGTAGCCATGAAGATAGCACCCAGCATCAGACCACCGGACAGCAGTTGCACCACCGGAGATACATAGATTTCCGGATTAACCCAGTACATGATGCCGGAGAAAACGAATACCGTAGCCAAAATGGATACGGGAATGTGCCATGTAATAATCTTCTTCCACAACATATAGGCCAGTCCCAACAGCAGGGCCAATGCGCTGACTTCACCCAGACAACCGCCGTTATTACCGATCAGCAAGCTGAAAGATGAGGGAAGGTCGCTCAAAGACATGCCCGGAGCACCGCTGATTACACCTTTCATTATAGCCAACGGTGTAGCAGCCGTAGTGGCATCCGTGTAAGCGGTCAGTTGTCCTACGGCAGGCCATGTGGTCATCTGCACAGGGAACGACAGCAACAGGAACACACGTCCCGCCAATGCCGGGTTAAAAGGATTACAACCCAAACCTCCGAAAGACATCTTGCCTACACCGATAGCAAACAAGGCACCCAGAATGATAATCCAGACAGGAAGGTTGGAAGGTAAGTTGAATGCCAGCAACACACCGGTGATAATAGCGGAACCGTCACAGATGGTTGTGGTTTCTTTCTTCATCAGAAATTTGCCGATAGCCCATTCAAAGAACAGACAGGCTGCTACGGAAGTAGCCGTAACAATCAGCGCGCCCAGTCCGAAAAAGTAAAGCGATACAAGAAATGCAGGAATCAATGCTATCAGCACGCCGTACATATTCTTCTGCACGCTGTCACCGCCGTGAACGTGGGGCGAAAGGGATACGATTAATTTATTCATAAGATTATACTAAATCAATTCTTTCATTTTTTTACCTGACGTGCACGTATCATCGCTCCTACCTTACCCTTACCCAAACGGATATAGTCCAGCAACGGACGGTTGGAAGGACAAGTGAACTGGCATGAGCCACACTCGATACACGACATGACATCTTCTTTTTCTACTCTTTCAAAATCGCCGTGAGCCGATACGGTAGCAAGCAAGTAGGGTTCCAGCCCCATAGGACAGGCACTCACACATTTGGCGCAACGGATACATGGCTGCACCTCACCGCGCTTGGCTTCCTTATCGTTCATAATCAGGATGCCGGAACTGCCTTTCGCAGTCGGCACATCCGTATTTACCAGCGCCTTACCCATCATCGGACCGCCGCCGATAATCTTGCCCGTATCTTCGGGCAGACCGCCGCAAGCGTCAATCAACTGCTTCATCGGCGTACCGATACGTGCCAGGAAGTTGGAAGGCTTGGACAAAGACTTGCCGGTAACGGTAATGACACGCTCAAACAGCGGTTTATTCTTCTGAACAGCCTGATATACGGCAAATGCAGTACCTACATTCTGTACAACGGCACCCGTGGAGATAGGCAATGCACCGGCAGCGACCTGACGACTGATAACAGCGTCTATCAACTGCTTTTCACCGCCTTGCGGGTACTGTACTTTCAAGGGCACAACCTCGATACCGGCATAGCCGGCAGCTACTTTCGTCATCAGCTGGATAGCATCGGGCTTATTATTCTCAATACCGATGAATGCCTTGTTCACCTTAACGGCTTTCATCAGGATAGAAACACCTACCATGATTTCTTCGGCATGCTCCAGCATCAACTGGTGGTCGGCAGTAAGATACGGCTCGCACTCCACGGCATTGATTATGACACATTCCGCCTTGAATGCAGGCGGCGGGCACAACTTCACCTGTGTAGGAAAACAAGCGCCTCCCAAACCTACGATACCGGCATCCGCAATCTTCTTCACGATTTCCTCGGCTGTGAGATTGCACTCTTTTACCAATGTATCGGTACGGTCTATGGTCTCTTCCCACTCATCCCCCTCTACATCAATGAATACAGCCGGTTTGGCGTATCCGCTGGCATCGACGATAGTGTCGATTTTTGCGACCTTTCCGCTGACAGACGAATGGATAGCCGCTGATACGAAGCCGCCGGGTTCGGCAATCTTTGTACCTACTTTCACAACATCACCTTTAGCAACGATAGGCTTTGCAGGAGCGCCGATATGCTGGCTCAACAAGATAACGGCTTTTGCCGGAATCTCTGCCTGTACGATAGGCTGATGTGCTGAAAGTTTATTTTCGTGTGGATGAACTCCACCGATTGAAAATGTCTTCAACATACAATTCTGTATTTTTAGTCGTTTAATTTCTTTTAATATTATGCTTCAGTTTTCGGAGTTTCCGGAGCAGCAGTTTCAGAAGCTTTGGAAGTTTCCGCTGTTTTTTTAGGAGCTTCTGCGGGCTTTGCAGGAGTTTCCACCGGCTTCTTCGCAGCTTCCGCAACTTTCTTCACCGGCTCTGCAGCCTTGGAAGCAACAGCCTCTCCTTCCGCTTTCGGTTTACGCGGCGGGAAATTGAGGGCGATTATCGTACCTTGCGGACAAACTTCTTCGCATTTACGGCAAGACTTACATTTGTTCGGGTCGATGTATGCCAGATTGTTCTCCAGCGTAATTGCCTCGAACGGACATACCTTCACACACTTGCCACAGCCGATGCAGGCTACGGTACAGGCCTTACGGGCTACAGCACCCTTATCCTTGTTTACGCACTGCACATAAACGCGGCGGGATTTCTTGCCTTGCGGACGGATTTCGATAATATTTCTCGGACAAGCTTTGGCACATGCGCCGCAAGCAGTACACTTGCTTTCGTCTACCTCAGGAAGTCCGGTTTCGGGATTCATGCGGATAGCACCGAACTGGCAGGCAGACACACAGTCGCCACACCCCAAACAGCCAAAGCTGCATCCCGTTTCGCCACCGTAAAGAGAAGCTGCGATAGCACAGCTCTTCGCACCGTCGTATTGATTGACACGAGGGCGGTTGGCACACGTTCCGTTACATCTTACCACTGCAACCATCGGTTCGGCAGCAGCAGCATCCAATCCCAGGATTTCGGCAACTTTCGTCATGACAGGCTGTCCGCCCACCGGACAAAGTTTACCTTCCAACGAACCTGCCTTGACGCAAGCATCGGCAAATCCGCTACAACCCGGGTAACCACATCCACCGCAGTTTGCCTGAGGCAGCACTGCTGCCACTTGTGCAATTCGCGGATCTTCATACACGGCAAATTTCTTGGAAGCCACGTAAAGAATAACCGCCGCAACCAGCGCTATGGCCCCCAATGAAATTACTGCAATCAGAATTACATTCATAAATTAGTTGTTTATTAATTATTTGTTTTATGTATTAGTTAGTTCATCGGTTTAATCGAGAAAGAGAACTTCTTTCCCAATCGCGACTTGTTCAGCCACAATATATAATAATAAGGTATAAGGAGCCCTAACGAACACAGTGCAGAGACCAGTTCGTCGTGCCACATAGCCATAAAAGCAAAAAGGGAAAAGATTAAAACAAGAAAAGGAAACACAAACGCAAGCAAAACCGCCATTACCCCCATAGACAATTCTCCGACAACCCATACACGGTCGCCGGGCTGATAAGAAGAACTTTCATCTATAACATCGATAAGCTTTTCTTTTGTATCGGCAGAACTGCAATGTCCCTTGATACTGCATGAAGCACATGCTGAAGTTTGAACAATCCTCACCTGAAGATGAGTGCCGTTTATGTTTTCCACAATACCCTGATGTCTTATAGTATCCGCCATTTTGCAAAGTGTGCATTACAAATCGCGGCAAATTTACGCATTATTTGCGAACTGCAAGGGATTAGACTGCTTTTTCTGTGTACGTAAACGCTCTTTTTCCTATTTTTCGCAGTTTTTCGCTATTTTTTCTTCTGAAAAACCAAAAAGAGCGCCCCGCTGTCAGCGGAGCGCCCCCTTTAATCATTCGCAACAGATATGGTTACCATTTGTAATTGATACCGAAGCTCAACAATTCCTTCACCTGAAAATAGCTGTCGCCTTCGGTCGGTTTGGCACTGTCATCAAAACGGGCATGCACATAAAGTTTGGTGGAGAGATAACGGTTCAGCACAAAATTAATGGTGTTTTCCCATTCAATACGTGTCCACTCGTAACTGGTCTGGAAGTCCAACCGTGAATCCAGAACGATAGAAGGTATGATAGTCCACGAAAGCGTAGGCTGTATTTGAGAACCGAAATTATGCTTGACGCACTTACCCTCGTCCAGACCGAACTTCACTTCGTCCACCTCTTTATTGCCCACATAGCGCAACATATAGGTCAGCGGAGCGATAAAAACAGACAAGTTAAACTTTTCCTTTTTCAGCTTATAGTCCATACCGATACTGGACGACCAATCTGCGGGTGCAAAGAATGCTGAGACCAGCTCTTCGCTATTCGCCTTGTAACTATGGCAAAACTGTGTTTTAAATTCCGTAGTAATGGTATAATACCACTTGGATGCAGCCTGAATACCCAATTTGCTATAAAGGCGGAACTGGTCGGTACTTACCAGGTAATCGTGGAACTCATCGGAAGGAGCTGAGTTGAAACCGAACTTGGCATCCAGCATATTCTCCCACTGGAGTTTCTCCCTATCGTTATAGTTGGCAAACAACTGCAGGTTGGCAAGCAAGGAGTTCGTACTTTCACCGCCCTTATACCAGTTGTCGGAAATATAGTTTTGCGTAATCTGCAACGAACCGTTTCCACCGGTCACCCACCAGTTGGGCTTTTGTATCACGACTTCCGCCTCTTCTTTCACTCTTGCCATGTTCTCCTGGGCAAAGAGTTTCACCACGGAAGGCTTGGAAGAGATTTCCTTTTCGATATTGTCCTTGAAAAGTTTTTTCTTTTTAATCTCTTTCTCGGTCATTACCACCAAGTCCGGACGATTGACGTACGTATTCATCATCACGCGGTCCACAACCCTATTCGCATTCTCTTTCGACAAGAAGCTCAATGTATCGAACGGCAAGAGCTCTTTCGTCATCGCAGGTACCGTATCCGGCTTCTGGAAAGTCCAGCCAACCTGCGACAGGCGTTCCATAGGAGCATAATAATAAGTGGTGGGAACAAACATACGGTAATAGTCCGGATTGTATGCAATATACCGTTCGGGAGTAGCCGGATCGTTCAAATAATCCAACACCCCGAAATATTTTTCATACAGCACAGAGACTGTATCCAACCGGTACCCGTTATCGCAGGGTTTCAGTTTCAATATCCAGTTCTGGCTCCAAATACCCGACAATGTATCCGCATTCTCCGTTGCAGCCCGCTTTCTTGTACTCTTTGCAGCATTCTGGGCTATCACCGGAAAAGAAAACAGTGCGGCAACCAATCCTATTAAAATACGTCTATTCCTCATACTTTTCTTAAAATCTATATTTGAACGCAAAATTAAATCAAAATGTTCAGATTACAAAAGGTGGAAAGTGAAAGTTTATCAGAACCTTATTACGCACAGATATTCCACTTTTTATAATTGTTTTCACCAAACTGTTATGTACTTCCTCTTTTTTTTCATAATTTTGCGCTTTAATTTTTAGAGAAAACATTTAAAAACAGTATAGCTGTGGGAGAAACAAAGTATATTTTCGTCACCGGTGGCGTTGCCTCTTCATTGGGCAAAGGTATTATTTCGTCATCCATCGGTAAATTATTGCAAGCAAGAGGTTATAAAGTAACAATTCAGAAGTTCGACCCGTATATCAATATCGACCCGGGTACGCTGAACCCTTATGAGCACGGAGAATGCTACGTAACGGTAGACGGCCATGAAGCCGATCTCGACCTGGGACACTACGAACGCTTCCTGGGTATCCAGACCACAAAGGCCAACAATATTACAACCGGACGTATCTATAAAAGCGTTATCGACAAAGAGCGCCGCGGCGATTATCTGGGAAAGACCATTCAGGTAATCCCTCACATTACGGATGAAATCAAGCGTAATGTAAAGCTGTTGGGCAACAAATATAAATTCGATTTCGTAATTACCGAAATCGGTGGTACGGTAGGCGACATCGAGTCTCTTCCGTACTTGGAAAGCATCCGCCAGTTGAAATGGGAACTGGGTAAAGACGCCTTGTGCGTACACCTTACTTATGTACCCTATCTTGCAGCAGCCGGCGAATTGAAAACCAAACCGACCCAGCACTCCGTAAAAGAGTTGCAAAGCGCCGGTATCCAGCCCGATGTGCTGGTACTCCGCACGGAACATGAGCTGAGCAACACCTTGCGCAAGAAAGTGGCCCTTTTCTGCAATGTAGACGAAAAAGCCGTTGTACAGAGCATCGATGCACCTACTATCTACGAAGTGCCTATTCTGATGCAGGCTCAGGGACTGGACGAAACTATCCTGAAGAAAATGGGACTTCCCGTGGGCGATACTCCGGGGCTGGGTCCGTGGCGCGCTTTCCTCGAACGCCGTCACAAGGCAGAAACGACCGAACCGGTACACATCGCACTGGTGGGCAAGTACGATTTGCAGGATGCCTACAAATCCATCCGCGAAGCCCTTTCACAAGCCGGAACATACAATGACCGCAAGGTATCCGTAGATTTCGTAAACAGCGAGAAGCTGACGGACGAAAACGTAGCGGAAGCATTGAAAGGCATGTCGGGCGTTCTCATCGGACCGGGCTTCGGCGAACGTGGCATTGCCGGAAAGTTCGTAGCCATCAAATATGCGCGTACACACGATATTCCGACATTCGGTATCTGCCTGGGTATGCAATGCATTGCCATTGAATTTGCCCGCAACGTACTGGGATACGCTGATGCCAATTCGCGCGAAATGGATGAAAAGACACCGCACAACGTTATCGACATCATGGAAGAGCAGAAGTCCATTACCAATATGGGCGGCACGATGCGTCTGGGCGCTTACGAATGCGTATTGCAAGAAGGCAGCAAAGCCTACGAGGCCTATGGCACGGAACACATACAGGAGCGCCACCGCCACCGCTATGAGTTCAACAACGCATATAAGGCAGAGTATGAAGCGGCCGGCATGCAGTGTACGGGCATCAATCCGGAATCGGACCTGGTGGAGATAGTAGAGATACCCGCCCTGAAATGGTTTGTCGGAACCCAATTCCACCCCGAATACAGCAGTACCGTACTGCACCCGCATCCGCTATTTGTAGCTTTCGTAAAGGCTGCGATTGAAAACGAAACAAAGTAATCATCACTAATTAATAATTGAAAATTCATATTTGATTAAATGGATAAAAACACCATCACAGGCCTTGTCGTAATAGCGTTGCTGTGCAGCCAGTTGCTCCTTGCTCGGACGGCTCAGAAAGCTGAATCCGACTAACAGGATTGCTATCAAGACAAGGCCTGTGATGGTGTTTTTATCCATTTAATCAAATATGAATTTTCAATTATTAATTAGTGATGATTACTTTGTTTCGTTTTCAATCGCAGCCTTTACGAAAGCTACAAATAGCGGATGCGGGTGCAGTACGGTACTGCTGTATTCGGGGTGGAATTGGGTTCCGACAAACCATTTCAGGGCGGGTATCTCTACTATCTCCACCAGGTCCGATTCCGGATTGATGCCCGTACACTGCATGCCGGCCGCTTCATACTCTGCCTTATATGCGTTGTTGAACTCATAGCGGTGGCGGTGGCGCTCCTGTATGTGTTCCGTGCCATAGGCCTCGTAGGCTTTGCTGCCTTCTTGCAATACGCATTCGTAAGCGCCCAGACGCATCGTGCCGCCCATATTGGTAATGGACTTCTGCTCTTCCATGATGTCGATAACGTTGTGCGGTGTCTTTTCATCCATTTCGCGCGAATTGGCATCAGCGTATCCCAGTACGTTGCGGGCAAATTCAATGGCAATGCATTGCATACCCAGGCAGATACCGAATGTCGGAATATCGTGTGTACGCGCATATTTGATGGCTACGAACTTTCCGGCAATGCCACGTTCGCCGAAGCCCGGTCCGATGAGAACGCCCGACATGCCTTTCAATGCTTCCGCTACGTTTTCGTCCGTCAGCTTCTCGCTGTTTACGAAATCTACGGATACCTTGCGGTCATTGTATGTTCCGGCTTGTGAAAGGGCTTCGCGGATGGATTTGTAGGCATCCTGCAAATCGTACTTGCCCACCAGTGCGATGTGTACCGGTTCGGTCGTTTCTGCCTTGTGACGGCGTTCGAGGAAAGCGCGCCACGGACCCAGCCCCGGAGTATCGCCCACGGGAAGTCCCATTTTCTTCAGGATAGTTTCGTCCAGTCCCTGAGCCTGCATCAGAATAGGCACTTCGTAGATAGTAGGTGCATCGATGCTCTGTACAACGGCTTTTTCGTCTACATTGCAGAAAAGGGCCACTTTCTTGCGCAAGGTGTTGCTCAGCTCATGTTCCGTGCGGAGTACCAGCACATCGGGCTGGATACCGGCGCTTTGCAACTCTTTTACGGAGTGCTGGGTCGGTTTGGTTTTCAATTCGCCGGCTGCTGCAAGATAGGGTACATAAGTAAGGTGTACGCACAAGGCGTCTTTACCCAGTTCCCATTTCAACTGGCGGATGCTTTCCAAGTACGGAAGAGACTCGATGTCGCCTACCGTACCACCGATTTCGGTAATTACGAAATCGAATTTATATTTGTTGCCCAACAGCTTTACATTACGCTTGATTTCATCCGTAATGTGAGGGATTACCTGAATGGTCTTTCCCAGATAATCGCCGCGGCGCTCTTTGTCGATAACGCTTTTATAGATACGTCCGGTTGTAATATTGTTGGCCTTTGTGGTCTGGATACCCAGGAAGCGTTCGTAGTGTCCCAGGTCGAGATCGGCTTCATGGCCGTCTACCGTTACGTAGCATTCTCCGTGCTCATAAGGGTTCAGCGTACCCGGGTCGATATTGATATACGGGTCGAACTTCTGAATTGTTACTTTATAACCTCTTGCTTGCAATAATTTACCGATGGATGACGAAATAATACCTTTGCCCAATGAAGAGGCAACGCCACCGGTGACGAAAATATACTTTGTTTCTCCCACAGCTATACTGTTTTTAAATGTTTTCTCTAAAAATTAAAGCGCAAAATTATGAAAAAAAAGAGGAAGTACATAACAGTTTGGTGAAAACAATTATAAAAAGTGGAATATCTGTGCGTAATAAGGTTCTGATAAACTTTCACTTTCCACCTTTTGTAATCTGAACATTTTGATTTAATTTTGCGTTCAAATATAGATTTTAAGAAAAGTATGAGGAATAGACGTATTTTAATAGGATTGGTTGCCGCACTGTTTTCTTTTCCGGTGATAGCCCAGAATGCTGCAAAGAGTACAAGAAAGCGGGCTGCAACGGAGAATGCGGATACATTGTCGGGTATTTGGAGCCAGAACTGGATATTGAAACTGAAACCCTGCGATAACGGGTACCGGTTGGATACAGTCTCTGTGCTGTATGAAAAATATTTCGGGGTGTTGGATTATTTGAACGATCCGGCTACTCCCGAACGGTATATTGCATACAATCCGGACTATTACCGTATGTTTGTTCCCACCACTTATTATTATGCTCCTATGGAACGCCTGTCGCAGGTTGGCTGGACTTTCCAGAAGCCGGATACGGTACCTGCGATGACGAAAGAGCTCTTGCCGTTCGATACATTGAGCTTCTTGTCGAAAGAGAATGCGAATAGGGTTGTGGACCGCGTGATGATGAATACGTACGTCAATCGTCCGGACTTGGTGGTAATGACCGAGAAAGAGATTAAAAAGAAAAAACTTTTCAAGGACAATATCGAAAAGGAAATCTCTTCCAAGCCTTCCGTGGTGAAACTCTTTGCCCAGGAGAACATGGCAAGAGTGAAAGAAGAGGCGGAAGTCGTGATACAAAAGCCCAACTGGTGGGTGACCGGTGGAAACGGTTCGTTGCAGATTACGCAAAACTATATTTCCGACAACTGGTATAAGGGCGGTGAAAGTACGAACTCCTTGCTTGCCAACCTGCAGTTGTTTGCCAACTATAACGATAGGGAGAAACTCCAGTGGGAGAATATGCTGGATGCCAAGTTCGGTTTCAACTCAGCTCCTTCCGATGAGTTCCACGATTACCTGGTAAGTACCGACCAGTTCCGCCTTTATAGCAAATTGGGTATTCAGGCTGCATCCAAGTGGTATTATACCATTACTACGGAATTTAAAACACAGTTTTGCCATAGTTACAAGGCGAATAGCGAAGAGCTGGTCTCAGCATTCTTTGCACCCGCAGATTGGTCGTCCAGTATCGGTATGGACTATAAGCTGAAAAAGGAAAAGTTTAACTTGTCTGTTTTTATCGCTCCGCTGACCTATATGTTGCGCTATGTGGGCAATAAAGAGGTGGACGAAGTGAAGTTCGGTCTGGACGAGGGTAAGTGCGTCAAGCATAATTTCGGTTCTCAAATACAGCCTACGCTTTCGTGGACTATCATACCTTCTATCGTTCTGGATTCACGGTTGGACTTCCAGACCAGTTACGAGTGGACACGTATTGAATGGGAAAACACCATTAATTTTGTGCTGAACCGTTATCTCTCCACCAAACTTTATGTGCATGCCCGTTTTGATGACAGTGCCAAACCGACCGAAGGCGACAGCTATTTTCAGGTGAAGGAATTGTTGAGCTTCGGTATCAATTACAAATGGTAACCATATCTGTTGCGAATGATTAAAGGGGGCGCTCCGCTGACAGCGGGGCGCTCTTTTTGGTTTTTCAGAAGAAAAAATAGCGAAAAACTGCGAAAAATAGGAAAAAGAGCGTTTACGTACACAGAAAAAGCAGTCTAATCCCTTGCAGTTCGCAAATAATGCGTAAATTTGCCGCGATTTGTAATGCACACTTTGCAAAATGGCGGATACTATAAGACATCAGGGTATTGTGGAAAACATAAACGGCACTCATCTTCAGGTGAGGATTGTTCAAACTTCAGCATGTGCTTCATGCAGTATCAAGGGACATTGCAGTTCTGCCGATACAAAAGAAAAGCTTATCGATGTTATAGATGAAAGTTCTTCTTATCAGCCCGGCGACCGTGTATGGGTTGTCGGAGAATTGTCTATGGGGGTAATGGCGGTTTTGCTTGCGTTTGTGTTTCCTTTTCTTGTTTTAATCTTTTCCCTTTTTGCTTTTATGGCTATGTGGCACGACGAACTGGTCTCTGCACTGTGTTCGTTAGGGCTCCTTATACCTTATTATTATATATTGTGGCTGAACAAGTCGCGATTGGGAAAGAAGTTCTCTTTCTCGATTAAACCGATGAACTAACTAATACATAAAACAAATAATTAATAAACAACTAATTTATGAATGTAATTCTGATTGCAGTAATTTCATTGGGGGCCATAGCGCTGGTTGCGGCGGTTATTCTTTACGTGGCTTCCAAGAAATTTGCCGTGTATGAAGATCCGCGAATTGCACAAGTGGCAGCAGTGCTGCCTCAGGCAAACTGCGGTGGATGTGGTTACCCGGGTTGTAGCGGATTTGCCGATGCTTGCGTCAAGGCAGGTTCGTTGGAAGGTAAACTTTGTCCGGTGGGCGGACAGCCTGTCATGACGAAAGTTGCCGAAATCCTGGGATTGGATGCTGCTGCTGCCGAACCGATGGTTGCAGTGGTAAGATGTAACGGAACGTGTGCCAACCGCCCTCGTGTCAATCAATACGACGGTGCGAAGAGCTGTGCTATCGCAGCTTCTCTTTACGGTGGCGAAACGGGATGCAGCTTTGGCTGTTTGGGGTGTGGCGACTGTGTGTCTGCCTGCCAGTTCGGTGCTATCCGCATGAATCCCGAAACCGGACTTCCTGAGGTAGACGAAAGCAAGTGTACTGCTTGCGGCGCATGTGCCAAAGCTTGTCCGAGAAATATTATCGAAATCCGTCCGCAAGGCAAGAAATCCCGCCGCGTTTATGTGCAGTGCGTAAACAAGGATAAGGGTGCTGTAGCCCGTAAGGCCTGTACCGTAGCCTGCATCGGCTGTGGCAAGTGTGTGAAGGTATGTCCGTTCGAGGCAATTACGCTGGAGAACAATCTGGCATACATCGACCCGAACAAATGTAAGTCTTGCCGTAAATGCGAAGAAGTTTGTCCGCAAGGTACGATAATCGCCCTCAATTTCCCGCCGCGTAAACCGAAAGCGGAAGGAGAGGCTGTTGCTTCCAAGGCTGCAGAGCCGGTGAAGAAAGTTGCGGAAGCTGCGAAGAAGCCGGTGGAAACTCCTGCAAAGCCCGCAGAAGCTCCTAAAAAAACAGCGGAAACTTCCAAAGCTTCTGAAACTGCTGCTCCGGAAACTCCGAAAACTGAAGCATAATATTAAAAGAAATTAAACGACTAAAAATACAGAATTGTATGTTGAAGACATTTTCAATCGGTGGAGTTCATCCACACGAAAATAAACTTTCAGCACATCAGCCTATCGTACAGGCAGAGATTCCGGCAAAAGCCGTTATCTTGTTGAGCCAGCATATCGGCGCTCCTGCAAAGCCTATCGTTGCTAAAGGTGATGTTGTGAAAGTAGGTACAAAGATTGCCGAACCCGGCGGCTTCGTATCAGCGGCTATCCATTCGTCTGTCAGCGGAAAGGTCGCAAAAATCGACACTATCGTCGATGCCAGCGGATACGCCAAACCGGCTGTATTCATTGATGTAGAGGGGGATGAGTGGGAAGAGACCATAGACCGTACCGATACATTGGTAAAAGAGTGCAATCTCACAGCCGAGGAAATCGTGAAGAAGATTGCGGATGCCGGTATCGTAGGTTTGGGAGGCGCTTGTTTTCCTACACAGGTGAAGTTGTGCCCGCCGCCTGCATTCAAGGCGGAATGTGTCATAATCAATGCCGTGGAGTGCGAGCCGTATCTTACTGCCGACCACCAGTTGATGCTGGAGCATGCCGAAGAAATCATGGTAGGTGTTTCTATCCTGATGAAAGCCGTTAAGGTGAACAAGGCATTCATCGGTATTGAGAATAATAAGCCCGATGCTATCCAGCTGATGACGAAAGTAGCTGCCGGCTATGCCGGTATCGAGGTTGTGCCCTTGAAAGTACAGTACCCGCAAGGCGGTGAAAAGCAGTTGATAGACGCTGTTATCAGTCGTCAGGTCGCTGCCGGTGCATTGCCTATCTCCACGGGTGCCGTTGTACAGAATGTAGGTACTGCATTTGCCGTATATCAGGCTGTTCAGAAGAATAAACCGCTGTTTGAGCGTGTCATTACCGTTACCGGCAAGTCTTTGTCCAAGCCTTCCAACTTCCTGGCACGTATCGGTACGCCGATGAAGCAGTTGATTGACGCTTGCGGCGGTCTGCCCGAAGATACGGGCAAGATTATCGGCGGCGGTCCGATGATGGGTAAGGCGCTGGTAAATACGGATGTGCCGACTGCGAAAGGCAGTTCCGGCATCCTGATTATGAACGATAAGGAAGCCAAGCGCGGTGAGGTGCAGCCATGTATCCGTTGCGCCAAATGTGTGAGTGCCTGTCCTATGGGGCTGGAACCCTACTTGCTTGCTACCGTATCGGCTCACGGCGATTTTGAAAGAGTAGAAAAAGAAGATGTCATGTCGTGTATCGAGTGTGGCTCATGCCAGTTCACTTGTCCTTCCAACCGTCCGTTGCTGGACTATATCCGTTTGGGTAAGGGTAAGGTAGGAGCGATGATACGTGCACGTCAGGTAAAAAAATGAAAGAATTGATTTAGTATAATCTTATGAATAAATTAATCGTATCCCTTTCGCCCCACGTTCACGGCGGTGACAGCGTGCAGAAGAATATGTACGGCGTGCTGATAGCATTGATTCCTGCATTTCTTGTATCGCTTTACTTTTTCGGACTGGGCGCGCTGATTGTTACGGCTACTTCCGTAGCAGCCTGTCTGTTCTTTGAATGGGCTATCGGCAAATTTCTGATGAAGAAAGAAACCACAACCATCTGTGACGGTTCCGCTATTATCACCGGTGTGTTGCTGGCATTCAACTTACCTTCCAACCTTCCTGTCTGGATTATCATTCTGGGTGCCTTGTTTGCTATCGGTGTAGGCAAGATGTCTTTCGGAGGTTTGGGTTGTAATCCTTTTAACCCGGCATTGGCGGGACGTGTGTTCCTGTTGCTGTCGTTCCCTGTGCAGATGACCACATGGCCTGCCGTAGGACAACTGACCGCTTACACGGATGCCACTACGGCTGCTACACCGTTGGCTATAATGAAAGGTGTAATCAGCGGTGCTCCGGGCATGTCTTTGAGCGACCTTCCCTCATCTTTCAGCTTGCTGATCGGTAATAACGGCGGTTGTCTGGGTGAAGTCAGCGCATTGGCCCTGCTGTTGGGACTGGCCTATATGTTGTGGAAGAAGATTATTACATGGCACATTCCCGTATCCATTTTGGCTACGGTATTCGTTTTCTCCGGCATCATGTACTGGGTTAATCCGGAAATCTATGTATCTCCGGTGGTGCAACTGCTGTCCGGTGGTCTGATGCTGGGTGCTATCTTCATGGCTACGGATTATGTAACTTCTCCGATGAGCCATAAGGGAATGCTGATTTACGGTGTATGTATCGGTCTGCTCACGGTCATCATCCGTCTGTTCGGTGCATATCCCGAAGGTATGTCGTTCGCTATTCTGATTATGAATGCGTTTACTCCGCTTATCAACACATATGTTAAACCTAAACGCTTTGGGGAGGTAGCGAAGAAGAAATGAAAAAGTTAGAATCATCCTTAAAGAATATGTTGCTGGTGCTTACGGGAGTTACTGCGATATCCGTAGCATTGCTGGCTTATGTAAATGAACTGACGAAAGAACCTATTGCGCAGGCCAATGCCAAGACGTTGAGCGATGCTGTCAGCGCCGTGGTTCCGGGTTTTGACAATGACCCGATTGCTGAAAAAAAGACTCAGGAGGTAAACGGTGTCCAATACGCTGTGTATCCCGCCACTAAAGAAGGCAAATTCATCGGTGCTGCTGTTGAAGCGACTTCCATGGGCTTTGGCGGTGAGCTGAAGGTATTGGTAGGCTTCGATGCCGAAGGCAAGATTATCGATTACTCGCTGCTGTCGCATGTGGAGACTCCGGGATTGGGCTCCAAGGCTGCCGACTGGTTCAAGAAGGGAAACAAGGGAGATATTACAGGTATGAATCCCGGTGAAGCTTCTCTGACTGTAAGCAAGGACGGCGGTAAGGTAGATGCCATTACAGCTTCAACCATTACTTCACGCGCATTCCTGAATGCCGTAAACGTTGCATATGCTGCCTATGCAGGTCAGAATACCGCTGACGGCGCTACGGGAGCTACTCAAAAGAATGTGGAAGAGGCTGCCGGAGCAAATACGGCTACGGGAGCTACTATTAAAGTTGAACTCACTGATTCTGTCAGTGCTAAATAAGAAAGGAGTAGAGATATGAATAATTTTAAAGTATTGATGAACGGGATTGTAAAAGAGAATCCTACGTTTGTACTCCTGCTTGGTATGTGTCCTACATTGGGTACGACTTCATCTGCTATCAACGGCATGGGTATGGGACTGGCAACGATGTTCGTGCTTATCTGTTCCAATGTGGTGATTTCCGCTATCAAGAACCTTATTCCGGATATGGTGCGTATTCCTTCTTTCATTGTTGTAATCGCATCGTTCGTAACACTGCTGCAAATGGTGATGCAGGCTTACGTTCCCGCACTTTATGCGACACTGGGCTTGTTTATTCCGCTGATTGTGGTGAACTGTATCGTACTGGGCCGCGCCGAGGCTTTTGCTGCCAAAAATAATCCGGTGGCATCTTTCTTCGACGGTTTGGGTATGGGATTAGGTTTTACTATCGCATTGACTTTATTGGGTGCTGTCCGCGAATTCCTGGGCACAGGCAAGATATTCAACCTCACGATTCTTCCCGAAGAATACGGTATGCTGGTATTTGTTCTTGCACCGGGTGCGTTTATAGCTTTGGGATACCTCATTGCGTTGGTTAACAGCTTCAAGAAAGCATAATTTGTAATTCATAATTAGAATTGATATTATGGAATATATATTGATATTTATCTCGGCAATCTTTGTCAATAACATTGTGTTGTCGCAATTCCTGGGTATCTGTCCGTTTCTGGGCGTATCCAAGAAAGTGGAGACGGCGTTAGGCATGTCGGCAGCAGTGGCATTCGTGCTTACTATTGCTACAATCGTAACGTTCCTCATTCAGAAGTTTGTGCTCGATGCTTTCGGTCTGGGCTATCTTCAAACCATCACCTTTATCCTTGTGATTGCCGCATTGGTGCAGATGGTGGAGATTATCCTGAAAAAAGTATCTCCTTCTTTATACCAGGCTTTAGGTGTGTTCTTGCCTCTGATTACAACGAACTGCTGTATTCTCGGTGTGGCTATCCTCGTTATCCAGAAAGATTATGATTTGCTGACCGGTGTGGTTTATGCATTCTCTACGGCTATCGGCTTCGGTCTGGCGCTGACGCTCTTTGCAGGTCTGCGCGAACAGATGAGTCTGGTGAACGTGCCGAAGGGCATGCAGGGAACTCCGATAGCTTTGATTACTGCCGGTTTGCTGGCTATGGCATTCATGGGCTTCTCCGGCGTAGTTAAGCTCTAAGATATACTCTGAATTTAAGCTAAAGCGAAGAACCGGTTCTCTTTGTAAAAGAAGAGGGCGGTTTCTTCGCTTTGTCTTTTATGGGCAAAGTTATCGTACACGGTCAGGGGTGAATATTCTTTGGTTAATTTTTACCGGTCATGTACGTGCTTTATGAATTTATTTCCTTACATTTGTAGCCTAATGATAACCTAAAAGCTAAATTATCTATATTAATATGAAAGAGAAAATCTTGGTTACAGGCGGAACCGGCTATATTGGTTCTCATACTGTGGTAGAACTTCAGAACGCAGGTTATGAAGTCGTTATTATCGATAATCTGTCAAACTCCAGCGCAGATGTTGTAGACAACATTGAAAAGGTATCGGGCATCCGTCCTGCATTCGAGAAATTGGATTGTCTGGATTACGCCGGTCTCGACGCTGTGTTTGCTAAATATAAAGGTATCAAGGCTATTATCCATTTTGCGGCAAGCAAGGCGGTGGGAGAGTCTGTGGAAAAGCCGTTGCTTTATTACCGCAACAACTTGGTTTCCTTGATAAACCTGCTCGAACTGATGCCTAAGCATGGAGTAGAGGGCATTGTATTCTCTTCTTCCTGTACCGTATATGGCCAGCCCGACCATCTTCCCGTAACGGAAGAGGCTCCTATCAAGAAGGCGGAATCCCCGTACGGAAATACGAAGCAAATCAACGAAGAGATTGTTCGTGATACGGTTGCTTCCGGTGCTCCCATCAATGCGATTCTGCTGCGTTACTTCAACCCGATTGGCGCCCATCCTTCGGCACTGCTCGGTGAATTGCCTAACGGTGTGCCGCAGAATCTGATACCGTACCTCACCCAGACGGCTATCGGTATCCGTGAGAAATTGAGTGTATTCGGTGACGATTACGATACTCCTGACGGTTCCTGTATCCGCGATTTCATCAATGTGGTGGATTTGGCAAAGGCTCATGTTGTAGCTATCCGCCGTATTCTGGAGAAGAAACAGAAGGAGAAAGTGGAAGTGTTCAATATCGGTACCGGACGCGGTCTTTCCGTATTGGAATTGATCAATGCGTTTGAAAAGGCAACCGGTGTGAAGCTGAACTACCAGATTGTAGGTCGTCGTGCCGGAGACATAGTAAAGGTGTGGGCCGACCCGAAACTGGCAAACGAAGAGCTGGGCTGGAAAGCGGAAGTAGGTATTGAAGATACTTTACGCTCTGCATGGAACTGGCAGTTGAAGCTTCGTGAGAGAGGCATTCAATAAGAATAAAGATTTTGAACTTTTTAACATACAGAAAATAAACAAATGCTTCCCCGCATTTGTTTATTACATGCAAATCGGCCTGACGCTGCTTATGTATATGTGAATATCCGTAATTAGTACATATGCCTCCCCGGCATAGACAGGTAAGATTGCATAGTAGTTTTGTCGTGTTTTATTTTGTGTTTGTGTTGTGAATAAGCCTTGTCGCGAGACAGGGCTTATTTTTTAGGAGAATACGGATGGCTTTTTATGATTAGGTGCATTACCGATTGTTAACCAACGTTATTATGTGTGGAACAAATTGTTCCCATTGTAGTATTAATCGTTCAAAATAGTGTAATTTATAGAAAAAAAGCTTTTAAGGAGAACAATTAGACGTGATTTGTTTATACATTTGCGAAGTTGTTTATGTAACTATTTTGAATGAACAAACAGTCTGGCGCGAATGTTAGTAGAGCAAGTGAATTTGGACGATGAAAGACGCGACATGACTGATGGAAGATTCCATGCAGCGACTTACAATTTTACTGGAAATAATTAGGAAAATAGAATATAAAAAGATTGCTTATGTCACAGATTGTTGGACATATCTCTCAGGTTATCGGACCTGTTGTAGACGTCTATTTTGAAGGAACAGAGGCAGAGCTGATGCTGCCAAGCATTCACGACGCACTGGAAATAAGAAAGAATCACGGTAAAAGGCTGATTGTGGAAGTACAGCAGCACATTGGTGAAAATACCGTAAGAACCGTAGCTATGGATAGTACGGATGGTCTGCAGAGAGGCATGAAAGTTTACCCGTTGGGCGGACCGATCACTATGCCGATAGGAGAGCAAATCAAAGGCCGTCTGATGAATGTCGTAGGAGACTCTATCGACGGAATGAAAGAGCTGGACCGTACTGGTGCTTATCCTATCCACCGCGAACCCCCTAAATTTGAAGATTTGACTACCGTACAAGAGGTACTCTATACGGGTATCAAGGTTATCGACCTGCTGGAGCCATACAGTAAGGGCGGTAAGATCGGCTTGTTCGGTGGTGCGGGTGTAGGCAAGACTGTACTCATTCAGGAGTTAATCAATAATATCGCCAAGAAGCAGAACGGTTTTTCCGTGTTTGCCGGAGTGGGAGAGCGTACCCGTGAAGGTAACGACCTGTTGAGGGAGATGATTGAATCCGGTGTAATCCGCTATGGCGAAGAGTTTAAGAAAGGAATGGAAGAAGGTCATTGGGATCTTTCCAAAGTGGACTATGACGAAGTGTCCAAATCGCAGGTGTCCCTGATATTCGGTCAGATGAACGAGCCACCGGGTGCGCGTCAGTCGGTTGCGTTGTCCGGTTTGACGGTAGCCGAATCTTTCCGTGACATGGGGTCTGAAACGAACGGTCCGCGCGATATATTGTTCTTCATTGATAATATATTCCGTTTCACCCAGGCCGGTTCCGAAGTGTCTGCCCTGTTGGGACGTATGCCTTCGGCCGTAGGTTATCAGCCTACACTTGCAACGGAAATGGGTGCTATGCAGGAACGCATTACTTCTACACGCAACGGTTCCATCACTTCCGTACAGGCAGTATATGTTCCTGCCGATGACCTGACCGACCCTGCACCCGCCACTACTTTCACGCACCTGGATGCAACAACGGTATTGAGCCGTAAGATTACCGAACTTGGCATCTATCCGGCTGTCGACCCGTTGGAGTCTACCTCTCGTATTCTCGACCCGCATATCGTAGGTCAGGAGCATTACGAAGTAGCTCAGCGCGTAAAGCAGATTCTCCAACGCAACAAGGAGTTGCAGGATATTATCTCTATCCTCGGTATGGAAGAACTTTCGGATGCCGACCGCACATTGGTAAATCGTGCCCGCCGTGTACAACGTTTCTTGTCACAGCCTTTTGCTGTGGCCGAACAGTTCACCGGAGTTCCCGGTACAATGGTCTCTATAGAAGATACCATTAAAGGGTTTAAGATGATTCTGGACGGTGAAGTCGATTATCTGCCCGAACCGGCTTTCCTGAATGTCGGCACTATCGAGGAAGCAATAGAGAAAGGAAAGAAATTGCTGGAACAGGCAAAGAAATAAAAATTCAGTAGACTATGAAGATGAAAGGACTGCATTTGGATATTGTATCGCCGGAAAAGGAAATCTTCACAGGCGAAGTAGATAGTGTAACATTGCCGGGTACGCTTGGCTCGTTTACTATTCTGGTGCAACATGCACCCATTGTATCGTCGTTGAAAGCAGGTACGCTGGCTTATGTAACGAAAGACGGCGAAGAACGTGCACTGGATATTCATGGCGGTTTTGTAGAGATGAACAGCAACAGAGTTTCGGTTTGTATAGACTGACTCTTTTTGATTACCAACCTTAAATCGGATTGATGTGAGTATAACAAAACGGAACTATTTGTGGCAAGTGGCGCTTCTAACGGTATTGGTGGGCGGCATAGGCGGATGGGTTTATTATTCGGTATTCCCGCACCACTATTTCGGCGGTTATCCGCTGATACCTGCCTTCTTCCTTGTTTTCGGCGTGTTTATGATAAACATGGTTGAAAGCTGCCGTTACCGGATGCCGGGGCGGATGTTGCAGATATATCTGCTGATGCGTGTTATGCGGATGCTTGCATCTATTATTGTGATGCTGGTGTATTGCGTTGCAGTGCGTGAGGAAGCAAAAGAGTTCCTGTTGACGTTCATCGCTAACTATCTGATATATTTGACTTATGACTCCTGGTTTTTCTTCACTTTTGAAATGAACCGGAAGCTGAAAAAGAAAAAGAGACAAGAAAATGAAACAATTGCGTAACATACTAACCGGAGTATTGCTGGCATGTGGGTTGTCATTACCTGCCGTTTCTATGCAGGCCGACAGTATTCCCGCAGCGCAAAACGGCCTTGTGGCCGAACTCGACAGTATGGCCCAACGTGACGATGTGACTCCTGCCGAGCAAGAGGAGAATACGGTAGACGTAAAGGAAATCGTGTTCGGGCATATCGGCGATTCGTACGAATGGCACATCACCGATTTCGGAGAAACGAAGGTTATCATTCCGTTGCCCGTCATTGTATATAGCGGCACAACGGGGTGGCACGTATTCCTTTCTTCCCGTCTGGAAGAGAACGGAGGCTGTTACGAGGGACTTTCCATTGCTCCGGAAGGCAGCAAGTACGAAGGAAAGCTGGTGGAGCACGATGCAGCAGGCAATGAGGTGCGTCCGTGGGATATATCCATTACGAAGGTTACGCTGGCATTGCTCATCAACAGTGTATTATTGATAATCATTGTGCTGAGCGTTGCCCGCTGGTATCGCAGGCATCCTCAGGACAGTGCGGCTCCGGGCGGTTTCGTCGGGTTTATGGAGATGTTCATTATGATGGTGAATGATGATGTCATAAAGAGCTGTGTAGGACCGAAGTACCGTAAGTTTGCCCCTTACTTGCTTACTGCGTTCTTCTTTATCTTCATAAACAACCTTATGGGATTGATTCCGGTGTTTCCGGGCGGGGCAAATGTCACCGGTAACATTGCAATTACAATGGTGCTGGCCGTGTGCACATTCCTTGCCGTTAATATTTTCGGAACCAAGACATATTGGAAAGATATTTTCTGGCCCGATGTGCCCTGGTGGTTGAAAGTGCCTGTGCCCATGATGCCGTTTATCGAGTTCTTCGGAATCTTTACGAAGCCGTTTGCCTTGATGATACGTCTTTTTGCCAATATGCTGGCAGGACACATGGCAATGCTGGTGCTTACGTGCCTGATATTCATATCGGCAAGTATGGGACCTGCCTTGAACGGTTCGCTGACGGTAGCTTCGGTGCTGTTCAATATCTTTATGAACGGATTGGAATTGCTGGTGGCCTTTATCCAGGCGTATGTATTTACCATGCTGTCGGCGGTGTTTATCGGTCTGGCACAGGAAGAGCACACGGAGAAAGCCGGTGAGAAGAAGGCAATAAAATGAGAAAATGATAAGATTATCTGGAATATAAACATTAATAAAATAACAATTTAAAATTTGAAAGTTATGTTACTATCTGTATTATTGCAAGCTGCTGCGGCAGGTGTTGGAGTTAGTAAATTGGGCGCTGCCCTGGGTGCTGGTTTGGCTGTTATCGGTGCAGGTATGGGTATTGGCAAGATTGGTAGTTCTGCCATGGAAGCCATTGCACGCCAGCCGGAAGCATCGGGAGATATTCGTATGAACATGATTATTGCCGCCGCCTTGATTGAAGGTGTTGCATTGTTGGCGGTTGTTGTGTGTCTGTTGGTATTCTTCTTATAAAAAAAATAAATTATGTCATTGTTATTACCTGATAGTGGTCTGCTGTTCTGGATGCTCCTTTCATTCGGAGTGGTTTTTGTGGTACTGGCCAAATACGGCTTTCCCGTCATTACGAAAATGGTGGAAGAGCGTAGGGCCTACATAGACCAGTCGCTGGAAGTGGCACGTCAGGCAAACGCCCAGCTCGCCAAACTGAAAGAGGAGAGTGATGCGTTGATTGCTGCTGCAAACAAGGAGCAGGGGCGCATCATGCGGGAAGCAATGCACGAGCGTGACAAGATTATTGTCGAGGCGCGTAAACATGCCGAAGCCCTTGCACAGAAAGAGCTGGATGATGTGAAACAGCAGATTCAGCAAGAGAAGGAAGAAGCTATCCGTGATATCCGCCGTCAGGTTGCTGTACTATCGGTAGATATTGCGGAGAAGATAATCCGTCATAATCTGGACAAAGAGCAAGACCAGATGGAAATGATTGACCGTATGCTGGATGAAATGCTGACGGCCAATCGCTAATCATTAATCTTTGGAAAAATGGATATAGGAATTGTTTCGATGCGGTATGCAAAGGCTCTCATGGAGTATGCCAAGAGCACGGGTACGGAAGACAGGCTGTATACGGAAATGCGCACGTTGAGCAGGAGTTTCGAGAAGCATTCTGATTTGCGTGCGGCATTGGAGAACCCTGTACTGCCGGTACAGGAGAAATTCTCGCTTATCTGTACCGCAGCAGTGGGGGATGCTCCTGCCGGGCAGGAATTGTCCCGTTTCGTTACGCTGATATTAAAAAACAGGCGTGAGGCATTTCTGCAATATATCTGTTTGAGCTATCTGGACTTATACAGAAAGAGCAGACATATCGGTGTAGCGAAACTGACGACTGCCGTACCCGTAAGTCGTGAGATTTGGGAACGCATCCGAAATAGCGCTTCCCATTTGCTACATGCCAAAATGGAGTTACAGACCGATGTTGACCCTTCAATCGAAGGCGGATTCATATTCGACATCAACGATTTCCGTCTGGATGCCAGTATTGCTACCCAGCTAAAGAGAGTGAAACAGCAGTTCATTGATAAGAACAGAAGAATTGTATAACAGTGGTTAGTGATATAACCGAATACCGATCATTAATCACTAAACATTAATTGCTAAATAAAATGTTGTCTGAAAATATAAAAGTAAGCGAAGTCTCCGATATTCTGCGCAAACAGTTGGAAGGCATCGACACCCGCGTGCAACTGGACGAAATCGGTACGGTGCTGCAAGTCAGCGATGGCGTGGCGCGTATCTACGGGTTGCGTAATGCCGAAGCAAACGAGTTGCTGGAGTTTGACAACGGTATCAAAGCCATCGTGATGAACCTTGAAGAAGATAACGTAGGTGCTGTGTTGTTAGGCCCTACGGATAAAATCAAGGAAGGCTTCGTGGTGAAACGTACCAAGCGTATTGCTTCCATTATGGTAGGCGAGGGTATGTTGGGACGTGTTATCGACCCGTTGGGCGAACCGTTGGACGGCAAGGGGCTGATAGGCGGCGAGCTTTGCGAAATGCCGTTGGAGCGTAAAGCTCCGGGCGTTATTTACCGTCAGCCGGTAAACCAGCCGTTGCAGACCGGTCTGAAGGCTGTCGATGCCATGATTCCTATCGGCCGCGGGCAGCGTGAGCTGATTATCGGCGACCGTCAGACGGGTAAGACCGCAATTGCCATCGATACCATCATTAACCAGCGTGCCAACTACGAGGCAGGCGACCCCGTATACTGTATCTACGTAGCTATCGGCCAGAAAGGTTCCACGGTAGCATCTATCGTAAATACACTGCGCGAGAACGGTGCGATGGATTACACCATCGTTGTGGCAGCTACGGCGGGCGACCCGGCTGCGTTGCAGTATTACGCCCCGTTTGCCGGTGCTGCAATCGGCGAGTATTTCCGCGATACCGGCCGTCATGCGCTGGTTGTCTATGACGACCTGTCCAAGCAGGCCGTGGCGTATCGTGAGGTATCCTTGATTTTGCGCCGTCCGTCCGGACGTGAAGCCTATCCGGGCGACATCTTCTACCTGCACTCCCGTCTGCTGGAGCGTGCGGCGAAGATTATCAACCAGGAAGAAGTGGCACGCGAGATGAACGACCTGCCCGAAAGCCTGAAAGGCAGAGTGAAGGGCGGCGGCTCATTGACGGCGCTTCCCATTATCGAAACGCAGGCGGGCGACGTGTCGGCTTACATCCCTACAAACGTAATCTCCATTACCGACGGACAGATATTCCTCGACACCAACCTCTTCAACCAGGGCAACCGTCCGGCTATCGACGTAGGTATCTCCGTGAGCCGTGTGGGTGGTA
>OMGR01000369.1_pt1 | contig 35040 bp, 26 predicted proteins | sample 1646061 | NCBI WGS metagenome assembly OMGR01 (sample SAMN05578583, study PRJEB25193) | human gut metagenome | biome: Human Microbiome; feature: human-associated habitat; material: feces | host: Homo sapiens | place: USA:Birmingham | reverse complement strand
GGAGTTCAGACGTGTGCTCTTCCGATCTGTTTCCTGTGTTTTTCATTGAATGGTAAAGCACAGCAGAGCGGGGCGGAAGACCGTGCTTTTTGGGTAGAAACATTGACCCGTATTGCCGATCCGGTATTGACGAATTTGAGTAACAATACGTTGAAGAAGAATATGCCCTATGAATCTCTGTCGAAAGACAGGAGTGATTTCTCTCACCTGGAAGCTGTAGGTCGTCTGATCTGTGGTATTTCTCCCTGGCTGGAATTGGGGCCGGATAATACACCGGAAGGTCAGTTACGCGATAAATATATCCGCCTGGCGGTAAAAGGACTGAAGAATGCCGTCAATCCGGAATCTCCCGACTATCTGGTGTTTGGAAAACCTTATCAGCCTTTGGTGGATGCCGCTTTTCTGGCGCAAGGTTTGTTACGGGCGAGAACGCAATTGTGGGATAAGTTGGATTCGCAGGCTAAAGAATGGATGATTACTGAATTTAAACGCAGTCGTGCCATCAAACCCTGGGATAACAACTGGCTTTTATTTGCTTCGACAGTTGAGGCGGCTTTGCTGGAATTTACCGGTGAGTGTGATATGGACCGTCTGACTTATGGTGTTAAGAAATTCCGTGATGACTGGTATAAAGGGGATGCCTTGTATGGTGACGGCCCTGCTTTCCACATGGACTACTATAATAGTTTTGTTATCCATCCGATGCTGACAGATGTATTGCTGGTTATGAAAAAGCATAATCTGGAAGGTGCCGATTTTGTCGATACCCAGTTGCCTCGCTTGACCCGTTATGCAGAACAGTTGGAACGTTTTATCTCTCCGGAAGGAACTTTCCCGGTAGTCGGTCGTTCTATCGTGTACCGTTTCGGTGCATTTCATGCATTGGCACAGGCTAGTTTGATGCAGGTGTTGCCCGAACGGGTAAAACCTGCTCAGGTGCGTTGTGCTATGACAGCAGTGATCCGTAACCAGATGAAATCGCCGAAGAACTTCGATGCCAACGGGTGGTTGCGTGTCGGCTTTACCGGTGAACAAATCGATATGTCTGAGTCTTATATTAATACAGGGAGTGTCTATCTGTGTGCTGTCGGTTTGCTGGCATTGGGATTGCCGGCTTCAAATGAATTCTGGTCGGCTCCTTATGCGGAGTGGACAAACCTGCGTGCCTGGAAAGGTGAAAGTGACGTAAAGGCAGATCATGCGCTTAAGTAATTGAAAGTGGAGAATTGAAAATTGAAAATTAAATACAGATAAGAAGATGAAAACAAATTATGAATTGCGTTATGCTGCGCATCCGGAAGATGCGAAGCAATATGATACGAAACGTATTCGTCGGGATTTCCTGATCGAAACGGTTTTCGCACCGAATGAAGTGAATATGGTTTATTCCATGTACGATCGTATGATTGTGGGTGGTGCCATGCCTGTAGGTGAGGTCCTGAAACTGGAAGCGATCGATCCGTTGAAAGCTCCTTATTTCCTGACACGCCGTGAAATAGGTATTTTTAGTGTCGGTGGTCCCGGTATTGTAAAAGCGGGTGATGCAACTTTTGAACTGGACTTTAAAGAAGCGCTTTACCTGGGTTCGGGTGATCGCGAAGTGACATTTGAAAGCAAAGATGCCAAGAATCCTGCTAAATTCTATTTTAATTCGACTACGGCTCATCGTAATTATCCGGATAAAAAAGTGACCAAGGCGGATGCTGTTGTGGCTGCTATGGGGTCGCTGGAAATGTCGAACGACCGTAATATCAACAAGATGATCGTGAATCAGGTATTGCCTACCTGCCAGTTACAGATGGGAATGACCGAACTGAAACCGGGTAGCGTATGGAATACGATGCCGGCACATGTTCATAGCCGTCGTATGGAAGCTTATTTCTATTTCGATATTCCGGAAGATCAGGCTATCTGTCATTTTATGGGTGAAGTAGACGAAACCCGCCATATCTGGATGAAAGGCGACCAGGCTGTTCTGTCTCCGGAATGGTCTATCCACAGTGCGGCCGCTACTCATAATTATACTTTTATCTGGGGTATGGGGGGTGAAAACCTGGATTATGGCGATCAGGATTTTTCTAAAATTACAGACTTAAAATAAATCGAATACTAAAATGGTAAATTTCTCATTAGAAGGAAAAGTGGCACTTGTAACAGGTGCTTCTTACGGGATTGGTTTTGCGTTGGCTACTGCTTTTTCTCAGGCAGGTGCAAAGATCGTCTTCAATGACATCAAACAGGAGCTGGTGGATAAAGGTCTGGCTGCCTATAAGGCAGAAGGTATCGATGCTAAAGGTTATGTTTGCGACGTGACCAACGAAGAACAGGTAAATGCGATGGTTGCCCAGATCGAAAAAGAAGTAGGCGTGATCGATATTCTGGTAAACAATGCCGGTATTATCAAGCGTATTCCGATGCACGAAATGACGGCTGCCGAGTTCCGCCAGGTGATCGATGTCGACCTGAATGCTCCGTTCATCGTTTCAAAAGCAGTTATCCCTTCAATGATCAAAAAAGGTCACGGAAAGATCATCAATATCTGTTCGATGATGAGTGAACTGGGACGTGAAACAGTTTCTGCCTATGCCGCAGCTAAAGGTGGCCTGAAAATGCTGACACGCAATATCGCTTCTGAATACGGCGAATATAACATCCAGTGTAACGGTATTGGTCCGGGTTATATCGCGACACCGCAGACGGCTCCGCTTCGTGAACTTCAGCCGGACGGTTCACGTCATCCGTTCGACTCTTTCATCATTGCCAAGACACCGGCAGCCCGTTGGGGAACTCCGGAAGATCTGATGGGACCGGCTGTGTTCCTGGCTTCCGATGCTTCCGACTTCGTAAACGGACATGTGTTGTATGTAGACGGTGGTATTTTGGCTTATATCGGAAAACAACCGAAATAAATAGCCTGATAAAGACGATGGTCTTTGCTGGTAAAAAGGGTTCCTTCCGGGAGAAATTCAGATTTCTTTCGGAAGGAATTTTATTTTCTACCGGATGGAACATAAAATACTCTATAAAAAGGAAATCTTACCCCATTAATGTAATCTCCTTCACGACATGATTCTTGACAAGGGCATACATTATATGTCCCGCAAAGGAATCATCCCTGTCTTGGAAATAGAGTTCCAACTCATACAGAATACGACCATCTTCTTGCTCTTCTGTCTTTATATGCAAGGACTGTAAATCAATTTGAGATGCAAAGTCTTCTACCGACAAAGGAGGTTCTCCTGCAGCCTCTCTCCATGAGACCAGACTCTCTGCCAAGCCTTCGGCCATTCGCCGACCCCAAACCGTTTCACCTTCATCCTCCAGTTCCTTGACATACGTGTGAATGGCTGAAAGATGCTTTTTTATCAGTTCTTCATGCGGACACGGTACAATCTCCTGCCTTTTACGATTTTGCTTTTTTACGAGTTCTATCGCTTGTTCCAGATACTCTATTCGGTCGACTGGTGACAATAGGCGATTTTCCCAAAGCGTTTGCAGCATGACCAACCGTTCTTCTATCGGTTTGTCTCCATACAACGCTTCTCCATCCAATTCCAGAGAGGCGTTATGCTCATCCAAAGTCATTCTCCGTTCTATACCGAACAGTTTATTTCCTCCCTCAATCATCCGGTCGGTAAAATCATCTATGAAAACAATCAACTCATGCAGTTGAACTGGTAAATCGATCCGGTTCTTCTCTGCATTCTCTTCCACGATTCGGGCAAACTGTAGAACCTTCGCCAGTACCAAAGAGAACTTCGTATCATCACGCATCAACTCGTCCGGTAAGTGCATAGCTTGTAGAGCAGGTAACATTCTAGCCAGATACTCGCTTGCCTCGCGGCATTTCACAATCATATCCGCTTCCTTATTATCCCAGGCAACAGCTGCACATTGCAGATTGTCAATAAAAGACTGGCGATCTAAATAATCCCTGTACCGCTTTTCCATCGCTTCATTCGGAAGTTCAGGAAGGTGTTCCTTCAACTCCTTTATTTTAACCTTCAACGAATTCACATAAGCGCGTTGCTCCGGTGGAAGCAGTGCAGTTCTCTTCTTTTTTTGAGGTGCCGCAATAACGGGAGGGTAGTCTGTCGGTATTCCCACAGGTGTGATGGAAAAAGAGAAATCCACTTTCCTGCCCCAGATGGTCACTTTATAATTTTTCGATGTCTTATAGCCGTAAAACCATAATTTCATCGATTCGAGCCAAAACTCCGTATTCTCCTCTATCGATACTTGCGAGATATTCGCAATCTTGTCCGTTAAGCGAAATTTCCACACATTTGTTTTATCCTCTCCATTTCCCATCTTTCTTAAATTTTCAATTCTGCTATATGTTTATTTGAATACGTTAGTTTTCCATAAATACAACCACCGGATTATCATCTGGTGAAATTGATTTTATAAAACTGAGATTAGAGTTTGGCGATACTTCATTTTTCTCTATATAATCGCAAATCTCTTCTGCATTCAAAACCCCTAGACAAGTTCCGTCATCACAGGTGGTAGATATTCGGACAGGCATAAAACCATTGATGTCATCAACTAATCCTTTTTCACACAAATAGTAAGAGCTTTCTTTTGTCTGTTTATTATAGATACACAGTTGATATCTTTCACTCATATAATAATCAAATGCTATGTTCGCATCGTTTTCATATATAAAAATAGGAGATATCGCTTCCCTATGTCTGTCATAACGTTCTTTATACGGTACAGAGCGAGATGTTATGTTTAACATATACTTTGCTTTCAACGGATTATTACTAACCTGATAAACCGTATCAATAAACATTTCTTTAAAATAGAGATTATCTTTATATTTATACATAAGACCATCATTCGTATCAAGAATGTATTTTTTTGTTTCAACAAAATAATGATTGGGATATTCTTTTATAATATTTCCATTATAATCAAATAGAACTATTCTTTTTTTTTCTCGTCCACTTCTATTCGCAAAAAAGGAGAAAAAGGTCTTTGAATCTAAAGGTCTTATTATTTGAGGGGAGACATCGGCCGATAATGGGACTTTCATTTTTCCTGCATATTTGCCGTCTAAACTGTACTTTACCCACACTCCGTTTACACCTAAAAAATAAAGGAGTCCATCGTAGGGATTATGAAAATTTTCATAAAATGAATATACTGCTTCCGGATCGTCACCTTTATGTCCTATTTTCCGTATAAATTTTCCGTCTTTAGCACTAAACAAGCAACAACTATTGTAATCCCATGCAAGTATATAATCTTGTATCTTCTGCACATGAATATAAGAAAGTAAGCATTCATCTGTTGTTTCTAAAGGAATATATTTCACTTTGCGGAATAATTTACTCATCTGAGCCGCCTGTTTTGGAGTATGTGACGGTAAGTCGATTGTCAATATTTTTTCATGACTAAATGAACAAAATACCACAACTACCAGTAAAAAAAGTTTCACAAGTTTCATGTTATAAATCGTTTTATGGTTCACTGTCTCATAGTTCTAAGGAAACGTCGGGAAGTTACAGAAAAAGTTTCGTGCTGACAAATAGATATACTCTTTATTATTTTACTAATAAAAACTTGTTTAGGATACTATTCAGTTTTGGTTTATTGGAAATATATCAAAATGACAATTCACCTATCCTATGGTTGTCCCCTCTGTGTCCTTTATCAAGTCTATTGGATCAGATGCGTTTTAATAGAAGTTGTCGGAGGTCGTTGTGTTGCTGATTGGCTGGTTATTGTGTCGGTTGGATTTTATTTGTGGTTTGTGTTTTTCAATGTGTTATATATTTATTCCTTATGGTGATATTGTAATGTTTGTATTTATATCTGTTTTAGCGGTAAAATAGAAGATGAAAACTGCTAAAAAGCATACTTTAGGACCTGGATATGGTTACTTTCAACAGGTGTTTTTACTATAATTAACAAAAATGTCTCTTTAAATGATCCTCCATTTTATTTAAAAGGAATTTTTTTTCGTTTAAAACGAACTTACATTTTATTTAAAACGAGATGGAAGGTAGATGTTTTTTAGAGAATGTGTTAATTTTTGTATTTAAAGTTTGTCTGAAAGGAAGAAAAAGAGAAATAGTAGTGTTCTTATAAAGGTCTGTTTTGTGTCAAAAAGAAATAAAAGGCGGAAAAAGAATAGCACGCAGATAGATTCCTCATTGTTCTGCGTGCTATTAATATGTGATAATTATTTGTTGTATTTGCTCCAGTCTACATTGTGCATGTCACCGCTTGCTGCCAGTTCTTCGTGGAAAGCGAAGCAACATTTCAGGTTCTGCGGAGTATGGCCTTTTACACCCATTGCCAGATATTCTCTCAATAACGGCTTGTAATCCGGATGAACGCAATTGTCAATGATACAGTTTGCACGTTCGATTGGCGATTTACCACGCAGGTCGGCTACACCGTATTCTGTGATGATGATCTTTACAGAGTGTTCGCTATGATCCAGGTGAGAAACCATCGGAACGAAAGCACTGATCTTACCTTCTTTTGCTGTAGAAGGAGTTGTGAAGATAGACAGCATAGCTGAACGGGTAAAGTCGCCTGAGCCACCGATACCGTTCATCATTCTTGTTCCTGATACGTGGGTAGAGTTGATGTTACCGAAGATGTCGGCTTCCAATGCTGTGTTGATAGCGATCAGACCTAAACGGCGGGCAACTTCCGGGTTGTTGGAAATTTCCTGCGGACGAAGAAGGATTTTATCCTTGAAGAAATCGAGGTTCGCATAAATTTCGCGGATCACTTCGTTGCTTACAGATAAAGAGCAACCACTGGCGAATTTAACGCGGCCTTCTTTCATCAGGCTGATAACAGCATCCTGGATAACTTCTGTATATACATTAAATGCCGGGATTTCTTCGTTAGCTCCCATACAGCCTAAAACAGCATTGGCAACGTTGCCTACACCACTCTGCAGGGGAACGAATTCTTTCGGCAGACGGCCTGCTTTGATTTCGCTAACCAGGAAGTCGGCAACATTCTTACCGATAGCCATTGTAACGTCATCCAGCGGAGAGAACTTACCACCTTCGTTCGGTTCTTCTGTTTTAACAATGCCGACGATCTTAGCCGGATCTACCTTTACATAAGGTGTACCGATACGGTCGGAAGGAGTATAAACAGGAATTTCACGGCGATAAGGAGGATCGGCCGGTTCATAAATATCATGCATGCCACGAATTTCTTTCGGGTGGCGGCTGTTCAATTCAATAATAATACGATCAGCCATCCGGCAGATAGTCGGCAGGATACCGACGCCACTGGTCGGAACGATTTCACCGTCTTCTGTTACATCGGCTGCTTCAACGATCGCTACATCGATTTTTCCCAGGAAACCGTAGCGCAGGTCTTGCGCCAGTTCGGAAAGGTGCATATCGAAATACTGTGCTCCGTGAGAATTCAACAATGCGCGGAGGTCTTTGTTCGATTGATATGGAGTACGGAACTTGATAGCGTTGGCACGTGCCAGTTCGCCGTCCAGCTTATCACCGGTAGAAGCGCCGGTAAACATACCGACCTGGAAAGGATTACCTTTTTCATGTTCCTCCATCGCTTTTTTTGCAATGGCTCCCGGAACAACTTTCGGACATCCGGCAGGTGTAAAACCACTGAATCCCACATTGTCGTCGTGATGTACGAACGAAGCAGCTTCTTCAGCTGTAATGAATTTTAAAGCCATGATATTATTTTTTTATTAGATAAATACTTGTTAGTCAGCTAAACGGCTGCAAAGGTATTAAAAAAGAAGATAGATCAATACTTACGGTTAAGTATTTCTGAGTAAATAACAGCTTTTCTTAACTCTTCGATATTATTGAACTCAATATCTTCCAGCATGGTGTGTTCTTCTTCATACGGAAAGGCCATAGGGCGGGACGTACTGACTTTGGATTGATGGATTTCTTTTTCTGCAGAAAGGAAAGCTTTCGGAGTCTGCGCCTCTTTTTTCAAATTCTTTTTACCGGAAGTGGCTTTGGCCGGAGCCGGTTGTTGTGGCGACACATTTTTTACTTCTTCCAGAATTTCCCAGAAACCTTTGCCCGAAGATGTATTTTCTTCAGGGAACGTGTCATGTCCGGGCTGTCCGAGTACCTGTGTCGGGCGCTTTTTTTTGTTTTTTGAACTGAATAAACCGCTCACGGCGGCAATTATCAGAAAAACAATATAGATCCAATCGCCTAAGTTATCCATAACTTTGATTATTTTTGCACTCCAAATGTAAGAAGAATAATTGAATAGTGAAAGAGGTAAGTAATATAAGCGGTATAAAAGTAAATAAGGGTAACTTCACAGCCACCCTTATTCGATTTAACCAAAACCTTAACTATGAAAAAATTTACGTTTTTCGTATGCAAATATAGCAGTCGAATTTGAACTGTGCAAACCTTTGGCGGTTTATTTTTATAGAACGTAAGATTTTAAATTTTATTAACAAGGACAAAATGACGAATCAGGAAAATGGCGCAGACTTAAAATCTGCAGCCGGATTTGAGGAGAAAAAATTGTTCATCGAAACCTACGGGTGCCAGATGAATGTAGCGGACAGTGAGGTAGTCGCTTCCATTATGAAAATGGATGGATATACCATGACTGACAAAATTGAAGAAGCGGATGCTGTTTTTGTGAATACCTGTTCTGTGCGTGATAATGCGGAACAGAAAATTTACGGAAGGCTACAGTATTTCCAGTCGCTTAAACGCAAAAAGAAATCGCTGATTGTCGGTGTATTGGGATGTATGGCCGAACGGGTGAAAGAAGAGTTGATCAATGTGCATCATGCGGACCTGGTTGTCGGACCGGACTCTTATATGGACCTGCCGAACCTGGTAGGGGCTGTAGAGCATGGTGAAAAAGCGATCAATGTGGAGCTTTCCACGCAGGAGACCTATAAAGATGTGATGCCGCTGAAATTGGGTGGTGTGCATATCTCCGGTTTTGTGTCGATCATGCGCGGATGCAATAATTTTTGTACGTATTGCATTGTACCTTATACCCGCGGTCGTGAACGTAGCCGGGATGTGGAAAGTATCCTGAACGAGATACGGGATATGCGTGACAAAGGCTTTAAGGAAGCAACGTTGTTGGGGCAGAATGTGAATTCGTATGCTTTTGAGAAGGATGGCGAAACCGTAACGTTCCCGATGTTGCTGGAACGTGTGGCTTTGGAAGCTCCCGAAATGCGTATCCGTTTTGTGACATCTCATCCGAAAGATATGAGTGACGATACGCTCCGTGTGATTGCCGCCCATGATAATATCTGTAAGTATATCCATCTTCCGGCCCAGTCGGGAAGTTCGAAGATACTGAAAGTGATGAACCGGAAATATACCCGCGAATGGTATCTGGACCGTATCGCTGCTATCCGCCGCATCGTCCCCGAAGCGTCTATCGCAACCGATTTGTTTTGCGGCTTCCATTCGGAAACGGAAGAGGATTATCAGGAAACGCTTTCATTGATGCGTGAAGTCAAGTATGATGCAGCTTTCCTGTTCAAATATTCCGAACGTCCTGGTACTTACGCAGCCAAACATCTTCCGGATACTGTATCGGAAGAAGAAAAAGTGCGCCGCTTGCAGGGTATGATCGACCTGCAAAATAAGTTGTCGGAAGAAAGTAATCTGCGTGATATCGGAAAAGAATTTGAAGTGTTGATCGAAGGCTTCTCCAAACGTTCCCGCGAACAGTTGTTCGGTCGTACCAGTCAGAACAAAGTCGTTATTTTTGATAAGAAGAACTATAAAGTCGGACAGTTTGTGAAGGTGCGGATTACCCGTGCTTCTTCTGCTACATTATTTGGCGAAACGGTAGAAGGATAAAATTTTGTGTCCTGGAGTCTTAGTATAGGCTGTATATTGTCGGTGCATTACCGATAATATGCAGCCTATATTTTTATGATGTAAAAAAAGTTAAGATAGGATGTTTTTGTTGTTAAAATAGAGGAGTAGACCATTATGTTCTAGTTTTATTAATAAAAGCTATAGGCATTGTTATGCGGGTCGCAGATAGTATCATAATGTTGTTAATTTTAATATTTAATAGTTATGAGTATGAGAAATGTATTAGGAATTGTAATACTTATTTTTAGTATAAGTTGTTCTGAAAGTGATTTATTGGTAGACAGAAAATTTAATAATGAAGCTATCCATGTATCTTTAAAATCGGATTCAGTTTTATTACTTAGTTCAAATTGTGGTAATCGGTGTTTGCCAGAAGTAAATGTTTATCACTCTCCTGGAGGAACTGAAATATCTTGGAATTCATCATTAAATGGGAAGGAGTGTAATTCTTTTTTTCTTTCATGTTCTGGAGCAGGACAATATCGTAGCGGATATATAAATGAAAGCGGTTCTTGGTTTTTTAGTCATGAGGAGACTGCATACACTTTTACATATATGCTCACTTGTAAGTCGGGATGTTCTTCTTGTAGTGATAGAAAATCATTCGTGAAAAAATCAGATGAGCCAGATGGCTCTCTTAGTACTTTTACCGATTGTCAAAAAGAATATTTAAGTTATAGAGTGGAAATAACAGGTGGAAATACTTTTTTGGTATATAATCAAAGTTCTTTGGATGAGCAAGCCAATACAGAACATTTTTTGACTGTTAATTCTTATAAAATATATAAAATGAAGAATGGTTCTTCTATTCAGTTATTGTCTGAAGGTTCTATTTATCCTAATTTAATGATTAATGAAGTTGCTATACCTGGGGTTGATCCTTGGGATCATTGTGAAATTCGATTGTATAGTAGTTTTTGTAAATATAGTGAAAATCATTATTTATATAATGAGTTCTTCTATGATGGTTTAAATACATTACTTTCATCTATAAATACACAAACAGTAAGAATGCATTTTAATTAATTTATTATGAAGAAGACGGGAAAAATTATTTATTTGTTGCTAGGAGCAATTGTTTATTGCTCTTGTGCTACCCAATTGAAGAAAACTCCATCAGTTGCATTTGAAAAGGTAAATGGGGATACGATTGTTTGTGAGAATATTCCAATGCAAAAGGGGAAAATCTGTATTGTCTATACAACGTCTTATGGCAACGAGTTACCTTCAGATTGTGTATTTAAGAAATCTTCTCAAGCAGATTTTACTTCTCAAAATCCTGGTCAAGGTTTGCTGGGAGGACGATTTTTTTCTGGAAAATCGGATACCACTGTAACTAGTAATATATTAGTCCAAGCAGCTGTTTATGAGGTTACACGCAGGATGTTGCCAGGTATGGAATTTGTTTTGGTAAATAAAGATGATTTTAAAGATGAAGAAAATCAATATCAAACGTCAAAATTGATTAAACAGTATGAGCCGGATGTTGTGGTTTCGCTGACAGATCTTACTTTCTTGGTGAATGGAGATATTAATATAGCTGGAATAACACAAATTCATACGGAAGGAACAGATACTTATACTATTGGAACTGATGATAATTATAATGGGAGTGTTTGTATTGGTTATCAGTCTAAATGGTGTGTTGATTGGATCGAAAAACAAATTAGTAAAAAAATAGAACAAAGAGGAGAGATCTATACACCCTATAGAAAAGATTATAGTTTACCTCAGGAATTATTTGTTTGTGCAAAGTTAGCAGGAGGAGATTTTGCATCTTTATTAGTTATAGAATAATGGCTACAGAGACTTGCTGTTAAGTCTTGGAATATTTAATTATTTAGTCTTTTGAGAAAAAATATCTTAGTTCTTTAAGAACGATGTCATTTGCAATGTGCAAATATAACCTATTTTGAATAAGTTAGCTTTAAAAAAAAATAAATAGTAAAAATGGTGTAATTGCTAAGACTCTCATTAATAGTGTGTTTTTGTCAAAAAAATATCTTAGTTCTTAAAGAACAATGTCAAAGTTTCAAAATTTTTTTGTGAGAATACAGACAAATAAGATTATGCTATTTATTCAATGAAAGAGCTGAATCAATATTCAGAAAAAGCCGATGCGTTGTTGTGGGAGAAGATGATAGGTGGAGATAAAGTTGCTTTTGAGCAATTATATCGGCGTTATTATTCTCCTTTGATATCCTATGCGCTCTCTTTAAGCTTTGATGAAGGATTTGCTAAAGATTGCATTCAAGACTTGTTTATCAAGATTTTTTTATCTAAAAGCCTTAAACCTATTATTTATGTTAGAGCTTATCTTTATAGGGCGTTAAGAAATAGCTTACTGGATAGATTGAGCCTTGTCTCTGATTTTCAGGTGATTGATGAGGTCGTGTCTGATAAATGTATGGTTGAGGATGAAGAATTGATACGTTTGTTTTCGGAAGAAGACGAATCTCTAAAACAAAGCAAACTATTAGTAAATGCTTTAAATTATTTATCTGATAATCAAAAAAATGCAATTTACCTTTATTATATAAAAGAGTTTTCTTGGGATGAAATGGCTGCAGCTCTTGATATTAATCCACATTCATGTATGAATTTAGTTGCTCGCTCAATTGTGAAATTGAGGAAGTTAGTAGACCTCTTGAAAAAAAAATAATTTTTTTTCTAAAAAAGTGAGGAGTAAAATTTCTTTTTCCAGTTATGTAGATGATATCATATATAACATGGAAAAAAAATATAAGCAAATACAGGAAGTTGAGAAACAGTTAATCACCTTTCTTCGTTCTCGGGAAAATGAACAGAGGAGGGGAGAAGATGAGGTGTGGGAAAAAATAGAGAAAGGGCTTACTTCAAAGAAAAGACTTTCCTTAAAACAGCGTATCTATATTTGGTCGACAGCAGTAGCTGCTGTATTTATATTTTTATTTTTCTTTATCGAATATAAGTTATCTGACGATTTAAATTCTTTGGACGAATATGTTGCATTACTGGAGGAGCCTGTTTTAGAAAGCTCCCAGATTCAAGTTTATTTATCTTCCCAGGATAAAATAACCGTGGAAGAGAATACTGCTTCAGTTACATATTCCTCTAAAGGAAATGTATTGATTAATGAAGAAAAACAAGAAACGGACTCTTTGGGAAAAGTAGAACAAGAGTATAACCAGATTGTGGTTCCGAAAGGGAAATATACCCATCTGACCCTTTCCGATGGCTCAACCGTACATATTAATTCCGGAACACGTGTTGTTTATCCTCGTGTGTTCTCCGGTAATCACCGGGAAATATATGTGGAGGGGGAAGTTTGTCTACATGTGACAAAAAATGAGAAATTTCCGTTTGTTGTTAAAACGGCCCTTTTCGAAGTAGAGGTCCTGGGAACCACATTTAATGTAAGTGCATACAAGAATGACCAGAATAATGAAGTTGTGCTGGTTAATGGTTCTGTCCGTTTATCCGACCGGAATAAAAATAAGATTGAATTAAAACCGGATCAATTGGCTGCTATTAATAATGGAAAAATAGATGCGGTGAAAAAAGTCGAAGCATTAGATTATATCGCTTGGACAGATGGATTGCTAATCCTTCAATTCGAGCCTTTATCCAATGTGTTTAAAAAGTTGGAACGTTTCTATGGGGTAACAATCAATGTATCTCCTGAGGCTAGCCTGTTGAAAATGCGAGGTAAAATCGATCTGAAACAATCGTTAGACGATTTGATTGTCCTAATTTCATCTACGGCCCCAATTGTGTGGGCGAAAACAGATGAAGGATATTCCATTTATAAAAAAGAGAGATAGAATATATATATTGTTTAACCTTAAATAAAATGATAAGCCTATGAGATAAGAGAAACGGAAATAAAAAATCCGGATAGTATTAGCGGTACTACCCGGATGATTAGATTGAACCAATTTGCATACAGGTTAAATCCTTAAATCACAAAGATATGAATTATAATACATTTAAAATGAAGTGGATGATAAAAAAAATAAAAATCCTCTTCTTTGTTAATCTTTTTTTGACAATTTCGTTGAATCTTGATGCTGCTTCGGTATCGAATTATGCTCAGATAAAACAGTTTACTTTCCATTTTGAGAAAAAAACAATACAAGACGTTTTTAATTATATAGAGCAGAACAGCGAGTTTGTATTCCTTTTTTACGAAAAAGTGTTGGATACGAACCGCAAGGTAAATGTTTCCGTCAAAGATGAATCTATTGAGTCTGTATTAAATAAGTTGCTGAAAGATACTTCAGTGACATACGATATCAAAGATCGTCAGGTTGTATTAAAAAAGAAGGAAGAGAAATCTCTGCCAGTTCCTGCATCGACTCCGCAACAGCAAAAAAGTGTGACGGGAAAAGTAGTGGATGAAACGGGAGAACCATTACCAGGTGTGGCCATTGTGGTAGAAGGATCTCCTCGTGGTGTCACGACGGATATCGACGGAACTTTTAGTATAGATGTAAAAAGTTCGGACAAGCTGATATTCTCTTATCTGGGAATGGAGCCTCAGACGATCCCTGTGGCAAGTAAGAAAGAGTTGATTGTCACTTTGAAAGCGAAGGTGGATGAATTGGAAGAAGTTACGGTGGTTGCTTTTGCCAAACAGAAAAAAGAAAGTGTGATTGCTTCCGTTTCAACGGTTAAACCTTCCGACCTGAAGGTCCCTTCCAGTAACTTGACAAATGCTTTTTCCGGGCGTATTGCCGGTATGATCTCTTATCAGCGTACGGGGGAACCCGGAGAAGATAATTCGGACTTCTTCATTCGTGGTGTGACGACCTTTGGTACCGGAAAGTCGAATCCGTTGATCCTGATCGATGGTGTGGAAATGACGACAGAGGACTTGGCCCGTTTGACAACCGATGATATTGCCAGCTTCTCTATTATGAAGGACGCCAATGCAACTGCTCTTTACGGAGCGCGTGGTGCGAATGGTGTTATTCTTGTCAGTACCAAAGAAGGAAAAGAGGGAAAAGTCAGTATTTCCGTTCGGGCAGAAGGTTCGTTCTCTTCTCCGACAGAACAAGTGGGAATTGCCGATCCGGTCACTTACATGCGTATGCACAATGAAGCTGTGCGTACACGTGACCCATTGGCTGCATTACCTTACTCTACATCAAAAATAGTAAATACGGAAAAAGGATTAAATCCTCTCCAATACCCGGCCATCGATTGGCGTGATATGTTGTTCAACAATCACACGTTCAATCAGCGTTACAACATGAGTATTAGCGGTGGTGGTAAAATTGCCCGTTATTATGTTGCTGCAGCTTATAATAAGGACAATGGTATCATTCAGATGGATAAACGTAATAATTTTAATAATAATATCAGTATCAATAAATATATATTACGTTCAAACATTAATATAGACCTGACAAAATCGACTGAAATCATTGTCCGTCTGCATGGGGCTTTTGATGATTATTCCGGTCCGCTGGACGGTGGTTCGTCTTTATATGAGAAAGCGTTAAATGCTAGTCCTGTATTGTTTCAACCTTATTATCCGGCTGACGAAGCTAATAAATATACCTCCCATATTCTTTTCGGTAATTATGGAGAAGGTAATTATTCGAATCCTTATGCCGATATGGTTAAAGGCTATCAGGAGTATAGCCGTTCGACCATGTTAGCTCAATTTGAGGCAAAGCAGAAACTGGATTTTATTACAGAGGGATTATCGGCAAGAGCTTTGTTTAATGTGAACCGATATTCTAAACTGGGTAATTCAAATTCATATAAACCGTTTTATTATTCCTATTCTGCCAATCCGGACAGTCCGGACTTATATAAATTGACAGCCTTGAATCCGGATGGAGGTACAGAATATCTGGAGTTTGCAACCGGAGCCAGGGAGGTAACCAGTACCTTGTATTTTGAAGGTGCGCTTGCTTATCAGAGGGAATTTAATGATAAGCATAATGTTTCCGGAATGTTGGTTTATACAATGCGCGATTATGTGGACAGTAATGCAGAAACATTGCAGTTGGCTCTTCCGCATCGTAACATAGGATTGGCCGGACGTTTTACTTACGGATACGATAGCCGTTATTTTGTGGAGGGTAACTTCGGTTACAATGGTTCCGAACGGTTTGCTAAGAATGAACGCTTCGGTTTTTTCCCTTCTATCGGTTTAGGGTGGATAGTATCCAATGAGTCTTTTATGAAGCCTTATTCCAAGTGGTTAAGTAAACTAAAGTTGAAGGCTACATACGGATTGGTCGGTAACGACCAGATCGGAGAGAATAAAGACCGTTTCTTCTATCTTTCCCAAGTAAACGCAAACGATTCGGGGAAAGGTTTTACTTTCGGCGAATATTTTAATTATACCAGAAATGGTGTTTCCATATCTCGTTATGAAGACCCTTTCATTACCTGGGAAATAGGAAAGAAAATGAACCTGGGACTTGAGTTGAATTTGTGGAATAGTTTGGAGTTGCAGGTGGATTATTTTACGGAACATCGTTCGAATATTCTACAGGAACGTTCATATATTCCGACTACAATGGGATTGCAAGCCACTCCGCAGGCTAATGTTGGTAAAGCCAAAGGGGGAGGTATAGATATTTCCCTTGACTATAATCATTCTTTCTCAAAAGATTTATGGGTATCTATGCGTGGAAATTTTACTTACGCAAGTAGTGAATATGTGGAATATGAAGAACCCGATTACAGTGATACACCTTGGCTGTCGCGTAAAGGAAAGAAAATATCCCAGACATGGGGGTTGGTTGCGGAACGTTTATTCCTGGACGAAGAAGAAGTAAAGAATTCACCTAAACAAACTTTCGGCGATTACGGAGCCGGTGATATCAAGTATAAGGATATTAACGGTGACCAGATTATCGACGATCGCGACAAGGTGCCCATCGGTTTTCCGAAAACACCGGAAATAAATTATGGTTTCGGACTTTCTGCCGGTTATAAAGGTCTTGATTTCTCTTGTTTCTTCCAGGGGTCGGCTCGTTCTTCTTTCTGGATTGATCCTGCAAAAACAGCTCCGTTTGTAGGAAATACTGCTCCGAGAGCCTTGTTACAATATTATGCAGATGATCATTGGTCTGAAGACAATAAGAATATTTACGCTTTGTGGCCCAGGTTATCGGCTAGTCAGGTCAAAAATAATGAGCAGGCCAGTACCTGGTTTATGCGGGACGGTGCATTCATTCGTTTAAAAACAGTGGAAGTAGGTTACTCTTTGCCTCAAAAATGGGTAAAAACGATAAGTCTGGCTAATGTGAGGCTTTATGTGACCGGCAACAACCTTTGTGTCTGGTCGAAATTTAAAATGTGGGATCCTGAGCTGGCTGGCAATGCTTTTAATTACCCGTTACAGCGTGTATTTAATTTTGGAGTCAATATTAACTTATAAATCAGAATATTATGAAATACTTTTCGAGATTGATCATAATTGCATTGACCTTTTTCTCTACCTCATGTGCAGATTATCTGGATATTGTGCCGGATGATATTGCTACAATAGAGAAATCGTTTAATAACAGGGCGGCAGCAGAACGTTTCTTCTTTACTTGTTACAGTTATCTTCCGAATCCAACGGATATTTGGAATAGTACGGAGCTGATGACCGGAGATGAGATATGGTGGGATATTGATCAACCTAACTGGGTTACCAATCCGGTGACTTATATTGCTAAAGGAAGTCAGAATGCCAATAACCCGTATCTCAACTATTGGGATGGCGAACAAAACGGGAAGAAATTATTTGTGGCAATACGTGACTGCAATATTTTTCTGGAAAATATTGACCGGGTGCATGATATGGAGGAGTATGAAAGGAGCCGCTGGATTTCGGAAGTTAAGTTCCTGAAAGCCTACTATCATTACTATTTAATGACTTTATACGGACCTGTTCCGATCATTGATAAGAATTTACCGGTTTCGGCTTCTCCGGAAGATGTTCGTGTATACCGGGAGCCGGTGGATGATGTTGTAGAATATATTGTGAATTTGATAAATGAAGCTATCCCCGATCTTCCGCTTGAAATTGCTGATAAGACAAATGAAGCCGGACGTATCACGCAGCCTATAGCTGTTGCTGTTAAAGCAAAAGCTTTAGTCTGGGCTGCCAGCCCGTTATTCAACGGGAATGCGGATTATATACATTTTGTAGATAATCAGGGACGGAAACTGGTAGACACTGAATTTAAAGTAGAGAAATGGCAACGTGCGGCAACTGCACTAAAAAATGCGATAGATACCTGTGAGCTGGCAGGACATCAATTGCATACTTTTAGACCGACCACTTCTATATCTGATACAACTGCATTAAAGTTGACACTTCGTTCTGCCTTTTCTGAAAAATGGAATAAAGAGGTTGTTTGGGGATCGACGCATGATGTGGGGGCTTTACAAAAACTTTGTATGCCTCACCTGGTCGTAAACAATTTGGGGAACGGTACAAATGAAATATGTGCTACTCTGAAGATTGCAGAACAATTTTATACCGAAAATGGTATTCCTATCGATGAGGACCCTTCATGGGACTACGAAAACAGATATGATACGCAGAAAGTTACGGATAAGGATAAGTTTTATCTGGAACCGGGTGAGGTGACAGCCAAACTTCATTTTAACCGGGAACCTCGTTTTTATGCAACTCTGGGATTTGACAGATCTGTTTTTGAAGGTGCCGGTAAAATTACGGATAATGATAAGTGGTATTTACATGCCCGCAAGAGTGAGATATCCGGATTCAGAAGTACGGGTGAACATATTCCGACCGGCTACTTTATTAAAAAGTTGATCAATTATGAAACAACGGCAGGGACAGCTTCCAATACTTATAACGGAGTTCGCTATTCATTCCCGCTAGTCCGTATGTCCGATCTCTATCTTTTATATGCCGAGGCCTTGAATGAGGCAAACTCTACTCCTGTGGCAGACGTTTATGCATATACCGACAAAGTTCGGGAACGTGCCGGACTAAAAGGTGTTGTCGAATCCTGGAAGAAATCCAAACTGGCTAATAAACCGAATACGCAGGAGGGGATGCGGGAGATCATTCACCAGGAGCGTCTGAACGAACTGGCTTGTGAAGGTGTACGTTCTGCTGATTTGCGCCGTTGGAAAGAAGCTATGGATTATTTGAACCAACCGGTTAGAGGCTGGAATTATCAAGGGGAAACGGCCGACTCTTATTATACGGTGGTGACTTATGCAAACCGTATATTTAAGACTAAAGATTATCTATGGCCGATCAAAACGAATTCTATAACTATTAATTCGAATCTGGTGCAGAATCCTGGCTGGGAGTAATATGTAGAAATAATAAAAGAGAACATTATGAAACAGTTAATATATTCATTTTTTTTGTTGGTATTGATCTCGTCATGTGCGGAAGATCATATCGGACAAACTCCGACAGATGGAACAGCTCCGTCGACGATCACGGCGGTGGAGGTAGAAAGTACACCCGGTGGGGCTAAGATATCGTATACAATACCTAAAGAAACCGATATTTCGTATGTGAAGGGTGTTTATTATGTTAATAACCGGGAGCATGTGGTGAGGTCTTCGATCTATAAAAACAGTTTGGAAATTGAAGGTCTGGGCACAACGGATCCATTAGATATCACATTATATGTCGTCGATCATAGTGAGAATGTTTCCGAACCGTACGTGGTGACCATCAATCCTTCGACGCCGATAGTCGATCTTATATTGAGCTCTGTTAAATTACAGGCTGATTTTGGCGGTGTCAATGCCACCTGGAACAATGATTTGGGATCGGAGATTGGTTTAACTATAATGGCTACAAACAGCAAAGGAGAATTGGAAGATGGCGAAACATATTATTCGAATATGAAAGAAGGTGACTATTCATTTAGAGGTTATGATGATGTCAAACGAGTGTTTGCATTATATCTGACTGATAAGTGGGGAAATGTTTCTGATACCATTCAACAGGAGGTTTCTCCGTATTATGAAATGCAGTTGGATAAGAGCAAGCATAAACGGCTTGTTTTGCCAAAGGATAATAGTACAAATTATAGCGGAAGCATGACATTTGAAAAAATGTTTGATAATAGCCTTTCGACTATGTGGCATACAACGGAAAAAGATGGCTCTATACCAATCTATTTTACACTGGATTTAGGTGTCGATGCAAAATTGAGTCGTTTTAAGCTGTATCATCGTGACGGTACGTCCTGGTTCTATAAACATTACAACCCCAAAACATTTGAAGTCTGGGCAACCGATACTTATAAAGAAGGAATGGGTGATGAATATTGGACGGAAGAGTGGAAGAATGATTGGGTACAAGTGGGCGATTATGTCACCCTGAAACCTTCCGGAGACGGAACTGTCACCAATGAAGATGCGGAGTATGCTTCTAAGGGATTCGAGTATTCTGCACCTTTGGACCTGAAAAAAGTACGTTATCTGCGTTTTGTTGTGAAAAGTACATGGTCGGGAGCTGCCTATTTGCATATTGCTGAATTGACTTTCTGGGGTAATGATCAATAAACTATAAAATGAGAATCAGAATGAAAAGTATAATAAAAAACATTGCAGGGTTTATTTGTATCATCATAGGATTGAGCAGCTGTGAAAATATCAATGATGTACATGAAGAGTATCTGAAATGGGGGGAAGAAATCTATACAGGCGTTGTAGATTCATTGGAAGCGTATCCCGGAAATGAGCGTATTAAATTTACCTGGATGATCAATGCGGATCCTCGTATTACTAAAACTGTAATTTACTGGAATGACGGGGGAGATTCTGCTGTTGTAGAAGTCAATCGTACTCATTCAGGTATTATGCGGATGGAAACAAGTTTGAATTTGCCTGAGAATAGCTATATTTTCAAATTTGTGACAAAAGATGATGAAGGTCATAAATCGTTGAACGTAGAAAAAACAGCGGATATTTATGGTTCCAGATATGTTTCGACTTTGAGAAACAGGGAAATCAGAACGATAGTAGCTCAGGAAGATAATAGCGTTAAGTTGACCTGGAGTTCGATCGAGAGCGAGACTTTATTGTATACCATGATCACTTATACGGATAATACCGAGCCGTCTAATCCGAAGACGATTGAAAAGAAAGTGGAGAATGATATGTCAGAAACCGTCCTGTCGAACCTGAAAGCAGGTGATGAATTTACTGTGGTTTCTGTTTATCAACCTCTTGGTTCACTGGATACTTTTGAAGCGAGTGCAACGGTCTATCATGTCCCGATTGCGGAATAGTAACTGAAAGGTGATTATGAACTGATGGTATGCAGATAATACGTTCGGAATGTGTTATTGTGCATACCATTGGTATGTTTGGAGATAGTTTATTCTAAATTACTGGTATTTGATACTAATAAATAACAAACAAGATATACGAAATGAAACTAAAAATAGCATTATTTATTCTTACATTATTCTGTATTGGATGTACGAAAGACCCGCAGATCCGGGCGGCTTACGATTTGATCGAGCGTGTTACACCCGGATATGGAAAACAGTTCAAACTGGAACTGATCGAACCTGTCGACGGACAGGACGCATATGAAATAACATCTGTAGATGGAAAAGTGCTTCTTCGGGGTAATAATACCGTTTCTTTGGCTACAGCCTACAATCAATATCTGAAATATACCTGCAATGCGCATGTTTCCTGGTTTGGTGACCAGCTTGATTTACCGGAACAGTTGCCTCTCCCTGAAAAAGAAATAAAAAATACGATCAATGGAAAATACAGAGTGTACATGAATTACTGTACTGTCAGCTATACCGCTGCCTGGTGGGACTGGGACCGCTGGCAAAGGGAATTGGACTATATGGCGATGAACTCCATCAATATGCCGTTGTCCGTTGTCGGGCTGGAAGCTGTGTGGTATAATACTTTATTGAAATATGGCTTTACCGATGAAGAGACCCGTGCTTTCCTGGCAGGACCCGGACATTTTGCCTGGCAGTGGATGCAAAACCTGCAAAGTTATGGTGGTCCGTTACCGAAGTCCTGGATTGACAGCCATGTAGAATTAGGGAAAAAGGTCATCGATCGCCAATTGGAATTGGGAATGCAACCCATACAGCAGGGATTCTCCGGTTATGTCCCGCGTGAACTGAAAAATAAATATCCGGAGGCAAAAATTCAATTGCAACCTTCTTGGTGCGGTTTTACCGGTGCTGCACAGTTGGATCCGACCGATCCGCTTTTCAGTGCTTTTGGGCGTGACTTTCTGGAAGAGGAAAAGAGATTGTTCGGTGCACATGGTGTGTATGCTGCCGATCCGTTTCATGAAAGCCGACCGCCGGTCGATACACCCGAATATCTGAGTGCAGTGGGAAATTCCATCTACGAATTATTTAAGAACTTCGATCCCTCGGCCATGTGGGTTATGCAAGCCTGGAGTCTTCGCGAACCGATAGTGAAAGCAGTTCCTAAAGAACACCTTTTGATACTCGACCTGAATGGCGGAAGAAGCAGACAGGAAAATACTTGTTGGGGATATCCGGTTGTAGCCGGGAATCTACACAACTTCGGTGGTCGTATCAACCTGCACGGTGACTTACGTCTGCTGGCTTCCAATCAATATGTGCTTGCCAACCGGAAGTCGTCCAATGTTTGCGGTTCCGGTTTGTTTATGGAATCGATCGAACAGAATCCGGTTTATTATGATCTGGCCTTTGAAATTCCGCTTCATGCCGGTGAGGTGGATGTTGAGGAGTGGTTAGGTAACTACGCAAAGCGGCGTTACGGAGCTACTTCTGAGAATGCGCATAGGGCCTGGTTGTATTTGCTAGAAGGTCCGTACCGCCCCGGGACAAATGGCACGGAGCGTAGTTCCATTATTGCTGCTCGTCCGGCACTGAATGTGAAAAAATCCGGTCCGAATGCGGGATTAGGTATTCCGTATTCACCCTTATTGATTATCCGGGCACAAGGTTTATTATTGAAAGATGCCGGTAATTTAAAGGCCTCTGTTCCTTACCGTTTTGATGTGGTCGATATTCAGCGCCAACTAATGTCGAATCTGGGTCAGGCTATTCATAAAAAAGCGGCCGAAGCTTTTGAAAAGAAGGATAAAGCAGCTTTCGCTCTGCATAGCAGCCGTTTTCTGGAAATGCTTCGTGATGCAGATATCTTGTTGCGTACGCGTCCGGAGTTCAATTTTGATAAATGGCTGACTGACGCTCGTAACTGGGGAACTACCGGTGAGGAAAAAGACTTGCTTGAAAAAGATGCCACAGCACTAGTGACTATTTGGGGAGCTGACGGTGATCCGCTGATCTTTGATTATTCATGGCGCGAATGGTCAGGTCTGATCGATTGTTATTACCTGAAACGTTGGGAAATGTTTTACGCTATGCTGCAGGAACATCTGGATATGGGAAAGGATTATTCGGAAAAAGGTCTTCCTATGACCCATGGCCGTGAAGCCTTTCGCGCCAATGAATTCTATAGTCAACTGGGAGATTGGGAACTGGAATTTGTTTCAAAAACCGGCAAAGCCCGTACTCCGGTCATTCAAGGGGATGAAATAGAAACAGTTCAGAAAATGTATAAAAAGTATGCAACTCTAGCCCGGGAATATTATCAGGATGAAATGAAAGCAGATAATATTCAGGAAGGTAACATTTTTGAAAATCTGGGTGAATGATTTGATTGTTGTAATCTGTTAATTGTCACTACTGTTATTTATTCAGGTGTCAGTGTCGTTTCGACTGGCACCTGAATTATTGATATGGAAAAACTGCGGAAAAGTGAGAATTTTTGTTTACATCTTTTTTTATATGTTATTATGTCGATTAGCAAGGTGAAATAGTGTATGGATTCTCAAACTGAAGATTGTTTTATATCAAATGATATTCAAGGATAGGAAGGATAAATTAACATAGTTCTCGTAGGACTTATGTAAATTATCAGAGAGGTCTACAATGAAGGAGGGACTTAATAAAGTACCAAACAGCGCCTTACGCTTTTTTAATTGAGGTGATAAAAATTAGCGCCAAATAAACGGCTTAACATATTTTATCTAACAAACTGTAATTATAAAGAATAATAAATATGCGTTAAGCGGGAATAGAACAGCATATAAAGCAAGCTACAAATCAATAAAATCAACTAAAATACAATTTTGTGCGATAAGGTTGTTTATAAGAAAAGAATATATGTTATACGGCAGTTTTACTATATTTCCCCCGTTGTTTAATTTATATAAATAAATATATGTGTAAATTTGCATTTACTAAGAACGTAGTCCTACGAGTACTTAGTATTATAGACTTAATACTCAATCTAAATGTAAAATTATGAGAAGAAGAATGATGTTATTACTTACCTGTTGTATAATAGGTGTAGGTTTGGTGATGGCTCAGTCGTCTAAGGTAACTGGTAAAGTTCTTTCCGATGAGGATGGAGAAGCTATTATTGGAGCGACTGTGATGGTGAAAGGGACAACTATCGGTACTGTAACTGATGCAGATGGTTTTTTCAGTTTGAGTAATGTCCCGGCTTCGGCAAAAGTTCTGGAAATCTCGTTTGTCGGAATGGAAACGATGACCGTTAAAATCGCTCCGAATCTGACAGTCCGGATGAGAAACTCTTCAGAGATGCTGGATGAGGTGCTGATTACAGGAACCTATGGTTCGGCAAAGAAATTAGGTTCAATGGTTGGGTCTGTTGCCGCCGTTAAATCGGAAAAGATTTCTAATCGTCCGAGTGCGAACTTTGCAGACGCTTTACAAGGGCAGGTTGCCGGTCTACAGGTATACACCTCTTCGGGAGAACCGAGCGAAAATGTTTCTATGCGTTTGCGTGGTGTCGGTTCTATCAATTCTTCTACGGAGCCCTTATTTGTTTTGGATGGCTCCCCGATTTCCAACGGTGTTTTTACCGCTTTGAACCCGAGTGATATTGAAAATGTCACAGTTTTGAAGGATGCGTCGTCAACATCCATTTACGGTTCCCGTGCAGCAAATGGTGTCGTGATAATTACTACAAAGCGTGGTAAAGGTTCAAAACCCACGGTTAGTGTTAAAGGACAGTATGGCTTTTCACAGCCGGCGTTGCCTACAACGGAAATGATGAACACGACGCAGTATTACAATTTCTGGAAAACGGTTAAGCCGGATGCCAATCTTTCTACGGTTGAAAAATACATGAATATGGGAATATCTACCGATTGGGCTGATTATTTTTTGAAGGATAATGCCCCGACATGGCAATTGGATGCAAGTATTACAGGTGTTGCCAATAATACGAATTACTTTATTTCTGCCAGTCATTATGATGCGGAAGGTGTGGAACCGGCTTCCGGTATGCGCCGTGAAACATTACGTAGTAATATTGATTCAAAAGTATTTAGCTGGCTACGGGTAGGGCTGAATTTGGGTTTGTCTTATGAAGATTTTGAGACAAACGGATTTGCCAGTACAGGAAATAGCTGGTATAATGTTGGTACTTTAAGCCGTTGGGCTGTCCCTTATGAAACTCCTTATGAAATAATAGAAAACGCGGATGGCAGTATATCCTATGGTAAGCGGAAAGATTTACTGGATGTGTTGGGGCTGTGGAATCCATATTATTTGTTGGAAAATCAACCGACTGAAAAAAATAAAATTCGTCTTTATGGGAATATGTTCGAAGAACTGACTCCGGTTAAGGGACTGACAATTCGTGCCGCCCAGGCTATGGATGCATTTGATTACAGGTATCGCTATAAAAGTTTACCGGCCAGATATAATAATTATTCCGGCAGTGCTGCCGAAACTTTCCAGCGGTATTCTTCTTTTACGCTGACTAATACGGCTGAATATAAGTTCGATATCAATAAGTCGCATAACCTTACAGCTCTGGTGGGGCAAGAGTCGATTATATACGATGGCAGTTCTTTCGGAACCAGTGTAGACGGTATAACCGATTCTCGTTTGTCGATGGTAAGTCATGGTACAACATACAAAGCGCCGAGCGCGAGTCTGAAAAAGAAAACGATGAACTCTTTCTTCGCACGCGCGGAATATAATTTCAATGAAAAATATTATCTGGATGCCTCTTACCGTACGGATGGTTCTTCTTTGTTTGGGGTAAACAAACGCTGGGCTTCCTTCTTTTCTGTTGGGGCTATGTGGAATATGAAGAAAGAACAATTCCTGGCTGATGTAGACTGGTTGGACGAATTGCGTGTGAAAGCCAGTTATGGTACAACCGGTAACTCTGCATTTGAAGGTGACCCGTATTACCCGTCCTTAGGATTGATCGGTACAGGACTCTACAACGGGAACCAGAGTTTCGGAGTTTCTTCCGTACAAAATGACGATCTGACCTGGGAAAAACAAAAAACATTGAATATCGGCTTCAATTCACGTTTCTTTAATCGCTTGAGTATCGACTTTGACTTCTATAACAAGGTGACGACGGATATGTTGATGACGATCCCGTTCTCTTATACAACCGGTCATGATTCAGGGTGGGGAAATATTGGCAGTATGTTTAATCGTGGTATCGAACTTACCGCTTCTTATGATATAATCTCCAATAAAGATCTCTTTTGGAGTATTTCGGCTAATATCAACTATAACAAGAACCAGATTACAGAATTGTTTGGCGGACGTGATGAGTATGTAGTGGCTAATACAGGTGTTAAATATGAAGTCGGTAAAACATATGGCGATTTCTATTATGTGAGATGGAAAGGTGTTGATCCGCAGGACGGACAGCAAATATGGCTGGATAAAGACGGGAATGAAACAAAAACTTATTCTGAAGATAATGCCGTGTTTACCGGAAAAAATCAATTTGCACCCTGGATAGGTGGTTTCAATACCCAGTTTTCCTGGAAGGGTTTCACTTTGAATGCGGACTTTTCTTTTATGTTGGGTAAATATATGATCGACAATAACCGGTACTTCGTTGAAAATCCGAATTTCGTCGGACAGTTAAACCAAGCTGTCGTGATGGAAAATATGTGGACAACACCAGGGCAGGTAACGGATATTCCGGCAGCGAATTCTGCGATTCAATTTGATACTCACTTGATTGAAAATGCCTCGTTTATGCGTCTGAAGAATTTGACGATCGGTTATAACCTGCCGGACAATTTATTAAGAAAAACAGGCTTTATCCGTGGTGTCAGAGTCTTTGCTGTTGGCCGTAACTTGTTGACTGTTACAAAATATCAGGGAGCGGACCCGGAGGTGGATTCAAACTTGCAGTTAGGTAAATATCCGAATACCCGCCAGTTCTCATTTGGTGCTGAATTTACGTTCTAATAATTTGTAAAAAGAAGAAAATCATGAAGAAAAAATCTATTATATTGTCAGTTGCGACCTGTTGCTTTGCTGCTTTTACGGCTTGCGATATGGATTTGGCTTCGGAAACAAGCATACCTACCAATCAATCTGTTCTGTCTGTACAGGACTGTGGAAAATATAGTAATTTGTTCCATGCGGAATGGCGTGGTTATGTGCAAAATGCCTATACCATGGATGCGTTGGTCCAGTCCGGATTGATAACAGCCACGGCTGATTACGGAAATACGTATGGTGCTTTTTACCGCTGGGATTATACTATTACAGATGGTGCTTTTTCTGGCTGTTGGAGCAATAATTATAATTTTATAGCAAACGCCAACGTCCTGTTGAAAGGGGCAGAAGCTTTATTAGCAGATAATTCGTTATCGGATGCCGATCGGAATGAAATCCGGCTTTATATGGGGCATGCTTATTTTACAAGAGCGTATGCTTATTTTGAGTTGGCTCTTCATTTCTGTAAAAATTACGATCCGACTACCGCTGCTAAGGAATATGGCGTTCCTCTTGTGGAAGAATATAATTCGACTCCATCTATCGCCGGAACCTATCCGGGACGTAGTACGCTGGAAGAAACTTATAAACAGATCGATAGCGATTTGGCAAAAGCAGAAGAATATGTAACGACAACAGGAGAGATAAACTCCGCTTATATCACGGCTGATGTGGTAAAAGCTTTGAAAGCCAGAATAGCATTGGAGAAAGAGGATTACCCGACTGCTATATCTGCCGCTACCGCGCTGATAAACAGTGGTACTTATCCATTGATGACAGACGGTGATGCTTATGCTGATATGTGGCTGCATGACAACGGAACGGAAGCCATCTGGCAGTTTGCTATGGTGAAAGCCAAAGAAACGGGACCGAATGCCTTGGGTAGCGCTTTCTGTGGTATTATCGATAAATTACCCCGCCCTTCTTATTTGCCGACTAACACAGTATTGAATTTGTATGATAAGGACAATGATATTCGTTATAATGCCTATTTTACGTATGACTCGATCGATGCCCAGACTGTTCCGGACTTTATGATTACGTATTGTAAGAAATGGCCGGGTAACCCTGAATTGTATGAAGGAAAGAGCAATAACATAAATAAGACCAAGGCTTTCCGTATTTCTGAAATGTATCTGATTGCGGCTGAGGCTTATGCAATGTCGGGAGATGAAACGAATGCTTCCGTGATGTTGAATAAATTGAAGACTGCCCGTGTGAAAGGATGGAGTGATAAGTCTTATAAAAGCGATGCTTTAATAAAAGAAATTCAGGATGAGTATGTCCGTGAATTATTCGGTGAACAACCTTACCTCTTTGATCTGAAACGTTGGAAGAAAGGGCTGAACCGTTCTTCAAGCGAAGCTCAGGATATTTCTTATCTGCCTGCTTTGGGTACGGATATGGTAAAGGCTGCCGATGATTATATGTGGGTATGGCCGATCCCTAAAGATGAGATCGATGCGAACCCGCAGATCAAAGGGCAGCAGAATACAGGGTATTAGTAAATCCGGAATATTATTTTTCATGAAATGAAATTTTAATATAGTCCGAAACCTTACATAACACACTTAAAAAATAAAGGGAATGGCTGGATGTGAATCTCGCCATTTCTCGTTTTACACAAGTCTTATAGATATTTTTTTATTATGTGAGATTATGCAATAGACTCATTTGAAAGTGTCTGTGTTTAGCTTCATGTCGAAATTTGAAGTTCTCTAGATAAAGCTCTATAATTGGTTAAATAATTATAATCTGCTGCCTGTCTCACAATTTATTCGTTCTTTTGCAGAAAAATTGGGAGGTATGTGCTCTGTACGTATCTCCCCAATTTGTTGAATAATAATAAGGTTACGTCTGATGGCTGAAAATAATAAGGTTAACTCGGTTTCTTTCTTTAATTCACGTCTTACATCTATTATAAGTATAGCCCTGGTATTATTTTTACTCGGGTTGATTTTGTTGATGGGACTGCTGGGGAATCAGTTATCGGTCTATGTGAAGGAAAATATATCCTTTTCCATTGTTTTGAAAGATAACCAGAAAGAGGCGGAGATCAAGAAGATGCAAAAAAGCCTGGACGCACTACCTTTTATCAAATCCACAGAATATATCTCGAAAGAACAGGCTGCGAAAGAACTGGAAGAGGAATTGGGGGAAAATCCCGAGACTTTCCTGGGCTTCAACCCTCTGCAGGCATCTATCGAAGTAAAGCTGCATTCCGAATATGCCAATCCGGACAGCCTGCAACATATTGAAAGGAAAATTAAAACATATACTTCCGTTTCAGATCTGCTTTATCGTAAGGATATGATGCAGATGGTTAACGATAATATGAAACGCCTGAGCATTATCCTGCTTACGCTGGCTGTTATGTTGATGGCCATATCGTTTGTTCTGATCAGTAATACGATCCGTTTGTTGATCTATTCCAAACGTTTTTTGATCCATACAATGAAACTGGTTGGAGCGACTTCCGGTTTTATCAGGCGTCCTTTTGTACGCTATAATGTGGTAAGCGGTATTTTTGCATCCATTCTGGCAATATTAATGCTGACCGGTTCGTTATATTATTTACAACACGAATTGGACGGTTTTATCCAGTTATTGGATATGAAGGCTTTATTGGTGGTTTTTGCTGCAGTGTTCTTCTTTGGGATCCTGTTGTCGGTAACAGCTACTGTATTTGCTGTAAACAAGTACCTCCGTATGGGTGTTGATAAGTTGTATTATATATAATAAACAGAAAAGATGGCTAAGAGAGATTTTGCTTTCGGAAAAGAAAATTTTATTCTGATCGCGGTTGCCGTGGCAGTGATCATTATTGGTTTTATGTTGATGAGTGGAGGAGGTTCTGCCGATGCAACCAGTTTTAACCCGGAAATATTCAGTTCACGTCGTATTGTGGTGGCTCCGGTTGTGACGATGATCGGTTTCGGCCTTATGATTGTAGGTATCCTGAAAAACAGCAAAAGTAAAGAAATTACGGAATGAGTTGGTTTGAAGCCTTGGTGCTGGGGATCGTACAGGGACTGACGGAGTATCTTCCTGTAAGCAGCAGCGGACATCTGGCAATCGGATCGGCGCTGTTTGGAATTGAAGGAGAAGAGAATCTGGCATTTACAATCGTAGTCCACGTGGCTACGGTATTTAGTACATTAGTTATACTCTGGAAAGAGATCGAATGGATATTCCGCGGATTGTTCAAGTTTCAGATGAACAGTGAAACCCGCTATGTGATCAATATCCTGATTTCTATGATACCGATCGGTATTGTCGGAGTATTTTTCAAAGATACAGTCGAAGCTATCTTTGGCTCGGGTTTGCTGATAGTCGGTTGCATGTTGCTGGTAACGGCGGCATTGCTGTCTTTCTCTTATTATGCAAAGCCCCGGCAGAAAGAAAACCTTTCGATGAAAGATGCTTTTATTATCGGTTTGGCCCAGGCTTGTGCCGTTTTGCCCGGACTTTCACGTTCCGGAACAACGATCGCTACAGGTTTGTTACTGGGTAATAATAAGGCTAAACTGGCTCAATTCTCTTTCCTGATGGTTATTCCCCCGATTCTGGGTGAAGCCCTGCTGGATGTATTGAAGCTGGTAAAAGGCGAAAATATTGCCGGAGATATTCCGATGCTTTCGCTGGTTGTCGGTTTTGTAGCTGCTTTCCTTTCCGGTTGTCTGGCTTGTAAGTGGATGATCAATATCGTGAAAAAAGGAAAGCTGATCTACTTTGCTATTTATTGTGCGATAGTCGGGCTGATCACTATTGCATGTACATTGATGAAGTAATATAGAATGGATTTTATAGCAGGAGAGGTTTTATATTTTAACAAGCCGCTGACGTGGACTTCGTTCGATCTGGTGAACAAGTTCCGTTACAAATTATCGCGGAAGCTGAAAGTAAAGAAAATAAAAGTCGGACATGCCGGAACGCTGGATCCGCTGGCTACCGGAGTCATGATCGTTTGTACCGGGAAGGCAACCAAGCGGATCGATGAATTCCAGTATCAGACAAAAGAATACGTGGCAACCCTGAAGCTTGGGGAAACGACGCCTTCCTTTGATCTGGAAAAGGAGATAGACGCCGTATATCCGACGGAACATATAACTCGGGAGATGGTCGGGGATGTGCTGAATTCGTTCGTAGGAACGATCCAGCAAATCCCGCCGGTCTTTTCGGCCTGCAAAGTGGACGGGAAGCGTGCATACGAGTTGGCTCGTAAAGGGGAAGAAGTGGAGTTGAAGTCAAAAACACTGGTGATCGATGAGATGGAACTGCTGGAATGCAGCCTGCCGGTCATTAAAATCCGTGTGGTATGTAGTAAAGGTACTTATATCCGTGCCCTGGCACGTGATATCGGTATTGCCTTGAATTCGGGCGCCCATCTGATCGGATTGGAGCGTACCCGGATCGGAGATATAACATTGGATAAATGTATGAATCCGGAAGAGATAGATGCTTTTCTGGAGGAAGCGGTCGGAGATCGTATGGCTGATGAAGCCGGAGCGGCTCCGATAGAAAAATGATAAGAATAAAAGAAAATAAATAAAGTAACATTATGAAGCTATCTAAATTCAAATTTAACTTGCCGCAGGAACAGATCGCTCTTCATCCCGCAAAGAACAGGGATGAATCCCGGTTGATGGTTGTACACCGTAACACAGGGGAGATCGAGCATAAAGTCTTTAAAGACCTGTTGGAATATTTTGGAGAAAAAGATGTATTCATCTTCAACAACACGAAAGTTTTTCCTGCCCGTTTATATGGTAATAAAGAAAAGACTGGTGCACGTATCGAAGTATTTTTGCTGCGTGAACTGAACGAAGACCTTCGTCTTTGGGACGTCTTGGTCGATCCTGCCCGTAAAATCCGTATCGGTAATAAACTTTATTTCGGGGAAGACGATTCGATGGTAGCTGAAGTGATCGATAATACTACGTCACGCGGTCGTACCTTGCGTTTTCTGTATGACGGAAACCATGATGAGTTCAAAAAAGCATTGTATGCTTTGGGAGAGACTCCGCTTCCTAAATATATCGATCGTCCGGTAGAAGCGGATGACGAAGATCGTTACCAGAATATCTTCGCGAAAGAAGAAGGTGCGGTAGTGGCTCCGGCCGCCGGCCTGCATTTCAGCCGCGAATTAATGAAACGTCTGGAGATCAAAGATTGTCGTTTTGCATTCCTGACAGTTCATTCCGGATTGGGTAATTTCCGCGAAATAGATGTGGAAGACCTGACAAAACACAAAATGGATTCCGAACAGATGATCGTGAATGGGGATGTCGTGGATATCGTGAATACAGGTAAGGACGACGGTCGTCAGATCTGTGCTGTCGGAACTTCTGTGATGCGTGCGGTAGAAACAGCTGTAAGTACGGACGGACATCTGAAAGAGTTTGAAGGATGGACAAATAAGTTCATTTTCCCTCCTTATGATTTCAGCGTGGCTACCAGTATGATCACCAACTTCCACATGCCGTTGTCTACTCTTTTGATGATGACTGCTTCATTCGGCGGATATGACCTGATCATGGATGCTTATGAGGTGGCATTGAAAGAAGGATACCGTTTCGGTGCCTATGGCGACGCAATGTTGATCATCTAAGACGTACGTTTATGGCTATTGCATACCTGGCTTTAGGCACGAATATAGGAAATAAAAGACGGAATATGATAACGGCCGCTGCGCTGTTAGCCGAAAGGGTGGGAGATGTTCTCGCCCTTTCCGGTTTTTATGAAACCGAACCCTGGGGATTTCAGTCGGAGAATACGTTCCTGAATGCTGCTTTGCAGCTCGAAACCTCTTTATCTCCGCTGGAGTTGCTGAAAGCAACCCAACAGATCGAGGTGCAGATGGGACGTACGCAGAAAAGTAACGGTACTTATCATGACCGTATCATCGATATCGATATTCTGCTGTATGACGATCTGATCCTGCAGACGCCGGAACTGACATTGCCGCATCCGTTGATGCAGGATCGCCGGTTCGTGATGGAACCCTTGCTTGAAATAGCTCCGAACGTGGTTCATCCGGTGTTTAAAAAGACAGTTGTTTCCCTTGTGCGGGAACGCAACATTTTGTAACTTCATACTGTTTTCAAATAAAACAATAAAAAGATAAAGCAATGAACGATATAGAAAAGATCCTGACCGGTGGAGGAATGGTTTTCAAGAAGGCCAAGGAAGAGAATGCCGGAGAAAAAAAATCAAATACGCTGATTTCCTGAAAGGTACCCATAAGTCGGGTTCAGCAAAGATGAAAGCTGAATACAAGTATAAAAAAGCACTTCGTAACACAAAGAAGAAAAAATAATTTTCAATTTTCAATTTTGAATTGTCAATTAATTCTTATCTTTGTCTCCGAATTGATGTGGATAGATTTGTATTGCTTGCAACCACAGGAAAAAATGCTAAAAACAAGTTACTTTTCTTTGCCGTTCGGCATATATATCCTTCCGTTATCAATTCATTATTATTAATCAATTGTCTGTTGTTGATTGATTTTAGGGGTGTCTGACATCTAATTTCAATTTTCAGTATTCAATTTTCAATTAAAAAGTAATGAGTTATTTATTCACCTCCGAATCGGTGTCCGAAGGGCACCCCGATAAAGTAGCCGATCAGATATCGGATGCTTTGCTGGATGAGTTCCTTGCTTATGACAAGAGCTCGAAAGTTGCTTGCGAAACCCTTGTTACAACCGGACAGGTTGTCTTGGCTGGAGAAGTTAAATCAAGTGCTTATGTAGATGTGCAGGAAGTTGCACGAGGTGTGATCGAAAAAATCGGTTACACGAAAAGCGAATATCAGTTTGAAGCCAAATCATGCGGCGTATTCTCTGCTATCCATGAACAGAGTGGCGATATCAACCGTGGCGTTGAACGCGAAGACCCTTACAACCAGGGGGCTGGCGACCAGGGTATGATGTTCGGATATGCAACGAATGAAACTGAAAATTACATGCCTCTGGCCCTCGACCTTTCACACAGTTTGTTGTGGGAACTGGCTGAGATCCGCAAGAATGAGAACGACCTGATGCCTTACCTCCGTCCGGATGCAAAGAGCCAGGTCACTATTGAATATGATGATAACGGCAAGCCGTTACGCATCGACACGATCGTTGTTTCTACCCAACATGATGAATTTATCGGTCCGAAAGATATCAGCCAGGAAGAAGCCGATATCGCCATGCAGAAGAAGATTGCAGCCGATGTGAAGAAGATCCTGATCCCGCGTGTGAAAGCGCAGTATCCGGCTTATGTACAAGCCTTGTTCAACGATGATATTATTTATCATGTGAATCCAACCGGTAAGTTCGTGATCGGAGGTCCTCATGGTGATACAGGTCTGACCGGACGTAAGATCATTGTGGATACATACGGTGGAAAAGGTGCTCACGGCGGTGGTGCATTCTCCGGGAAAGATCCTTCGAAAGTAGACCGTTCTGCTGCTTATGCAGCCCGCCATATTGCGAAAAACCTGGTTGCTGCAGGTGTTGCTGACGAAATGCTGGTACAGGTTTCTTATGCGATCGGTGTAGCAAAACCGATGAATATTTTCGTAAATACGTTTGGTCGTGCCAATGTGAAAATGACAGATGGCGAGATTGCAGAAAAGATCTGGGATCTTTTCGACATGCGTCCGAAAGCGATCGAAGAACGTCTGAAATTACGTAATCCGATCTATCTGGAAACAGCCTCTTACGGACATATGGGACGTAAACCGGAAATTGTTACCAAGACATTTACTTCTCGTTATAACCCGGAACCTACTATTTGCGAGGTGGAGTTATTTACCTGGGAGAAACTGGATTATGTGGATAAAGTGAAAGAAAGTTTTGGATTGTAATAACTAACTTATAAGTTCTAGAGTAGACTCCTGTTCTGAAATATCTCCACCTCGCAAATAGT
>OMGR01000349.1_pt1 | contig 36611 bp, 30 predicted proteins | sample 1646061 | NCBI WGS metagenome assembly OMGR01 (sample SAMN05578583, study PRJEB25193) | human gut metagenome | biome: Human Microbiome; feature: human-associated habitat; material: feces | host: Homo sapiens | place: USA:Birmingham | reverse complement strand
AAGAAAAATATGAAGCAATAAAACCTGTTGCTGACAAACTGAATTTATATTGTGATACACACTGTATCAAATGTATTGAAGATTGCAACTTTCTTTCCATATCATTTGACAAAATTCAATATGCCGAATATGATAAAGAAGATAATATGCTAATGATAGTATTAAAAAAAAGTCCAAATCTTCATTTACTTAATATTGACGCTAAAGTTCATACTATATATGTATATAAGGAACATCATAATTGTATAGTTGGGTTCTTTCTAAAACTATACAATAGAATCAGAATAATATTTTTTCGTTTAAAAATGAAATATCAATTGATTAAATATATTAATAAACAGATATTTAGCAATAACCAAAAACAAAATTCATAATGAAAAAGATTACTAACTTATTATTTGTAATGCTGTTATTATTGTGTGTGTCCTGTTCTAAGGATGATAATACAGGTGGTGATGATAATGGCAACGGTTCAAACCCTTTAGTACCTTCATTAACAGGTGCAATAACCGATAATGAAGTTAACTTTAATAACCCAAAACTAAAGTGTACTGATTGCTTTATTGAATTCCAACCTGAAACACGATTAATGGCAGAAGAAAGATATGCAAGTATGAGATTAAAGTTTAATGATAATGTTGAAATAATCATTAACAGTATTGCAGATATACGTGATGTTAAAGAAACAGATAAGATATATAGGTTCTTGAAATACTGTGTAAAAAGTGAAGTATTTAAAGCAAGTATTACAGTAAACTTAAAGAATGATGATATAATTGTATCTTCTGAAACCTTTGATGCACCTGCTGATGCTGATTGGTGGAGCTTTGCAAGTGATGATAGTTATTTCACTATTAATCTAAACCTAAATGGCAAAGAATATAAGTATAGTGGTGTGTTTAAATATGAATTTCCTAAAGATAGCGTTGAAGAACAAATTAAATTCCTTGCAGGAAAATGGAAACCAATATATTACGGTGGTAATGACCCTGATGATGAATTGTTAGCTTGGGTGTATAATGTAAACACAGCCAAAGACAAAAAACTTAGAGTAAGAAAAGATGATATTTTAGAATTCAATAATAATGGTATTGTATATTATTGGGATAATGGAACAACCAATTATACAGAAGATTTCTTTAATGGCACATATAAGATTGATAATTATAATTACAAATATAATAGAGTTGAAGCAACTTATAAAATCAAGTTTAAAAGATTAAGCTTAGATAAAACGCATAATATCTACTATATAGATTTTTATTTATCAGACCTTGCAGACTTTATATGGGATGAAAAAGCTGCTCACAGGCTTGAAGGTATGTATAAATGTACTTATAAGTATGAAAATGGAATATTATATTTAAATGATGAAGAAAGTAAAAAGTGGTACACATTTAAAAGAGCATAAAAGTATAATTTCCTAATCTATATTTGCAACTTTATCATCTTGTATCAATAACTAATTGATAATTAATACAGTATATATTTAATTGTAAATATTTTATTAATTAAATAAGAAGGGCTTGATTTTTTCAAGCCTTTTTTATTGGAAAAATGATACTGAATTAGCCACTAAAAACAGGTTTGATTAATCAAAAAACAGTGTTTTCCAATCCACGGACACCGCAAAATATTTTCCACTTCCATTTTCCTTACAAATTATTTACCTTCACAATCAGGAATCCTTTTTCTTTTTCCCTTCACAGGCTTTTTTGTTCTTCTTCAGTACAATCATTCAATCAATCATATTGCATCAATTTAAGCCCAAATATTAAAGCCAAAAATATTTTGCGTCCTAATTTGCGACCACTTATTTATAACTAACTGATTATCAGATTAGGTTCGGGTACACCACAGACTTTTTCGCTTTCACACTACATTTATCTATTTGAAAAAGATATATAGATATGGCAAAACAAGGCAGATTAAATAAAAACCAATCATCACAAAGAGTATATGAAGTTTATAAAGATTTGGTTGAAATGATGACTGTTGCAGATATAAAGAAGAAGTACAGTGAATTGTGGGACTGCACAGAACAAAATATCAATTGGTATATAACACAGGCTTATAAGATATTTGATACCAATATGGAAAAGGAATTTGCAAAATTGGCAACCAATCAAATTACCCGTTTAATGAATATTGGTTGTAATGCCATGCAAAGGGGTGATTTAGGAAATGCGCTTAAAGCAACTGATATGATAAATAAATTGTCGGGACTTTACACAGAAAAGGTTGAAGCCAATATTAAGGCTGATACCACTATACAGGTTAATTTCGGTGGCTTCAATCTTGATACTAATAATGAAGATGAAGATACTGTTGATTGATGGATTCAATATTGAAACACAGGAAAACAGGTAGACCAAAACAGATAACCGAAACTGATACATTACCAACCCCGATACAGGGTAACAACTGCAACAGGAAGGATTTAATAAAGTACAGGAAAGACACCATACAGAAGAAGGTTAACCGAAGTGTACAACAGGTACAGTTATACACACCACACGAAGGACAAAGGAAAATTCATCAATACTTACTTCTTAATCCTGATACCAAGTTTATAATATTGAATTGTGGTAGGCGTTTTGGTAAATCCTTCTTCGCTGCAAATCAGGCTTTATTTTGGGCTTTATCCAATCCAAATGTTGCAGTTGGTTATTGTACCCCTTCTTATAAGTTGGCTAAGTATATATTTGAATTGGTAGTATCTGCAATCACTGAAAAGTTTCCATTTCTGAAAAAGCAAGGTATTAATAAATCAGACCTGAAGATTACCTTTACCAATAATTCATATATTGAATTTGTATCAGCAGGTGAAGGTGCTGTTGACAATTTGCGTGGCAGGGGTTATGTATATGGTGTGATTGATGAAGCAGCACAAATAAGTGATGATGCTTGGAATAAGGTTCTTAGACCTATATTCTTGCTTGCTAAACAGGTAATACTTTGTTCAACTCCTTTAGGTAAGGGTTCTTGGTATTATCAAATCTTTCAGGAAGGATTAAAGGAAGAACAGACTAAATATAAATCCTTTGTGATGGGTACTGCTTCCAATCCATTAGTACCACCTGAAGAATTGGAAGATATGAAGAAACAACTTCCTGTTAACATCTATAAGCAAGAAGTATTAGCTGAATTCTTAGATGATGGTGAAGGTTCTGTATTCAAGAACATAAACAACTGCATATTAGATTCCAACCTTATCAGTTACAGTGGTAAGTATGTTGCAGGGCTTGATATAGGACGTGCAGAAGATTACACTGTACTTTCTATTATAGACCTGAACACACATCAATTGGTGTATCAAGGTAGATGGAACAAAATGGATTATAACGCAATTACAAAGGCAGTTGCAGCACAATTATTGAAATGGAATCCTGTTGATTGTTGGGTTGAAACTAATTCTATTGGCGATTTCTTTTTTGATTCGCTGAAAGAAAAATATACAGGTAAACTTTCTTCATTCTATACTTTGAATAAGAATAAGCAGCAAATAATTGAAAATCTGATAGTTGATTTTGAAACAGAAACAATTAAGATAATCAATTCAGAACCGTTATTGAATGAATTAAAAACGTTTGGTATCGAGTTCAGCAAGAAGAATAGAAGTGTTGTATATCGAGGTATGCACGGTGCGCATGATGACTGTGTTATGTCACTTGCATTTGCAAATGCAGCATATCACCAATATTATAAACGTTCTTCATTCAGTTATTATGTAGGCAATAAGCACTAATAAGAACCCCACACTTTACCAACCAATAAGATGTGGGGTATTATTATATTTATTCAGCATCATTAGCTTTCTCTAATATCGAAAATAAATCTACCTTCAATTGTTTAGTAGCTTTAGCCATAAAACTTTTAGCCTTAGTTTTAGATTTAGCATCCTCAACATAAGAAACTTCAGAATTTATGGTGTGTCTGAAATTTCTTAATTCTAATGAATCAAAATAATCGGGTGAATAATTATCACATAAATCTTCTACTTTTGTAGATATTTTATCCACAGCACTAACATAATCGGAAGAAGAAGAAATATAACGCAAATCTTCAACTGCTTTTTTGATTTCTAATAATAATTCTTTTTCTGTTTCCATAAAAATAATTTTAAGGTGATAGACAAAGATATATCATATCATTCATATTCTAAACAAATAGATAACACTATTTTTAATTGTTACACTTTATTCTATTCACCTATTATCTGTAAGTAGTTTAATCTGATAAAAAACAGATGAAATATCAATTTCAATTTGATTAGTTGCATTTTCCATTTCACGAATGAATTCATCTTGTCTAATTTTGGGGGCATTTCTTTTACGTGCTTCATTACCTTTAATAATAACGTGCTGTACTTCTTTATCATAAGTATAATCCAAATCTTGAACATCTTTAGAAGATAAGTATTCAGGATGAAATTCAGCATATAGTTCAAACACTTTATCTCTTATATCTTTTGCATACTTAGCATAAGAATGAGCACTTGGTGGTAGCATACCATGAGCACCACGAACATTATCACCATAAGGTTCATTTAATAGCTTTTCATGTAAGCTATTTATCTCCATTAGTATCTTCTTTTCTTTCTCTTCCATTATCATTATATCTTTAATTATTAGTGGCTTATGCCGAATACAAATATAATTTCCTAATTGGATTTACCAAAATATAAATCATCTTTTTTTATCTCTTTGATAAAAATGATTGGAAAAGAGGATATTATAAACAAGACACTTGAAACTGAAGGTTATTATGTAAATGACAAGTTAGATGCAGGTGGTGAAACATATTGTGGTATTGCAAGAAATGCAAACCCGAAATGGGAAGGTTGGAAGATAGTTGATAAAAACAAGCCTTTGAAATGGAATCAGAAGATTCAGGATTCAGAATTAGAAAGATTGGTGATTGAAATATATGATGCAAAGTATTACCAAACAATCAAAGCAGATAAGATAGATTCAGATATGATAAGAACGCACCTGTATGATATGGGTGTTAATGCAGGAACAGGTGCAGCAGTGAAGTTATTACAGAAGTCTATTAACAAGGTATATGGAATTGCTATTGCAGTTGATGGTGTGATTGGAAACATTACGCTTACATATACCAACAATAAAGCTAAGTTGAATGAGTTGGTTAATGAGTTCATTAATCAACGAAGGGAGTATTACCGTAACTTAGTGGCAATCAAACCTTCCAATCAGAAGTTTCTTCAGGGTTGGTTGAATCGTGTTGAGATGACCACAAATTTTGTGGTTAAATCAACAAAATAGTTGATGATAAATTTGGCTGCAACACCTATTATTACTACCTTTGCAGAGAATTAAAAAGGTTCTTTGATTAATTGAGTGCTAATATTTAGGTGTCTAATTTGCGACCTAATATAAAGTGCGATAATATAAAGGCTTAATTTAGAAGTTATTATCTTCAGGTGTGAGAGTCCCTGAGGGTGTACAAGGAATAAAGCGGTCATCAAATAGATGACCGTTTTTTTTATGCAATTATTCCTTTTCTCCGGGAAATACTTCCTATCTTTGCGGACTGAAATCAATAAAACGTAAAAACATTGGATTGGTTATACAGTTTATTCATTGAACACTCCGCCCTACAGGCGGTTGTGGTGCTCTCGCTGATCTCTGCTATTGGTTTGGGGCTGGGAAAGATACATATCTGCGGTATATCGTTGGGAGTGACGTTCGTGTTCTTTGCAGGTATCCTTGCCGGGCATTTCGGATTGTCTATAGACCCGCAGATGCTGAACTATGCGGAGAGCTTCGGCTTGGTGATATTCGTATATGCACTGGGACTGCAGGTCGGTCCTGGCTTCTTCAGTTCGTTCCGCACAGGCGGTGTACAATTGAATATGCTGGCAGTAGGCGTGGTGTTGATCGGTACGCTGATGACACTGCTGGGAAGTTATGGGTTGGGAGTCTCTCTGCCGGATATGGTAGGTATCCTTTGCGGAGCAACAACGAATACACCGGCTCTGGGGGCTGCACAGCAAACGCTGAAACAGATGGGAATCGAAGCGAATACTCCGGCTCTGGGGTGTGCGGTGGCATATCCGATAGGAGTAGTGGGAGTTATTCTCGGTATTCTGATGATACGTAAGGCGCTGGTACGTAAGGCTGATTTGGAAGTCAAGGAGAAAGACGATGTGAATAAACCCTATATTGTTGCATTCCAGGTGCACAATCCGGCAATCTTTAATATGAGTGTGAAGGATATAGCTCAGTTGAGTTATCCTAAGTTTGTGATCTCCCGTTTGTGGCGGGATGGCAATGTCAGCATCCCCACTTCTGAAAAAGTGATTAAAGAAGGCGACCGCTTGCTTGTTATCACTTCAGAAAGAAATGTTCCTGCCTTGACTGTATTGTTCGGTGAGCAAGAAAACACGGACTGGAACAAGGAAGATATTGACTGGAATGCCATTGATAGCCAGTTGATCTCCCAGCGTATCGTGGTGACACGTCCGGAACTGAATGGAAAGAAACTCGGTTCACTCCATTTACGTAATCATTATGGTATCAATATCAGTCGCGTCTATCGTAGCGGGGTGCTGCTGCTGGCTACGGCGGAACTTACCTTGCAATTGGGCGACCGGTTGACGGTAGTGGGGGAGGCCGCTGCTATACAAAATGTGGAAAGAGTTTTGGGAAATGCAGTGAAGAGCTTGAAGGAACCTAATCTGGTGGCTGTATTCGTGGGTATTGTCCTTGGCCTTGCTTTGGGAGCGATACCTATTGCCATACCCGGTGTCAGTACTCCTGTAAAGCTGGGCCTAGCGGGAGGACCGATTATCGTGGGTATCCTTATCGGTACTTTCGGACCACGCATGCATATGGTGACTTATACAACCCGTAGCGCAAACCTGATGCTACGTGCCTTGGGCTTGTCACTCTATCTGGCCTGTCTGGGACTGGATGCGGGAGCTCATTTTTTTGATACGGTATTCCGTCCGGAAGGGTTGTTGTGGATAGCTATCGGCTGTGCACTAACCGTGGTTCCTGTGTTGATAATGGGAGTCATTGCTTTCCGTTGGATGAAAGTCGATTTCGGTTCGGTAGCCGGAATGCTGTGCGGAAGTATGGCGAATCCAATGGCTTTGAATTATGTTAATGATACCATTCCCGGTGATAATCCTTCAGTTTCTTATGCTACGGTTTATCCCTTGTGCATGTTCCTGCGTGTGATTATCGCCCAAGTGCTGCTGATGTTCTTTTTAAGTTGAGAGTTGAGGTTTGGGAACGTAAAGTTGAGGATTAGGAACGTAGAGTTGAGGTTTGAAATGAAGACACAAGCCCATATATAATTTGTAATTTGTAAATTGTAATTAGATATCATGAGTAATATTACCCCTGAAAGCATCATGAGCGACTTGCGTTATTTGCAGTTGCTGTCACGCAGTTTTCCGACGATTGCGGATGCCAGTACAGAAATTATTAACCTGGAAGCCATTCTGAACCTCCCGAAAGGGACAGAGCATTTCCTGACCGATATTCATGGTGAATATGAAGCTTTTCAACATGTGTTGAAGAATGCTTCGGGAGCGGTGAAACGGAAAGTGAATGAAATCTTCGGGCATACATTGCGTGAGAGTGAGAAGAAAGAAATATGTACTCTGATTTATTATCCCGAAGAAAAGTTACAGTTGATTAAAGAGCAGGAAGCCGATCTGGATGACTGGTATCTGATTACACTGAATCAATTGGTGAAGGTATGCCAGAATGTTTCTTCCAAATATACACGCTCTAAAGTGCGTAAGGCACTTCCGGCTGAATTCTCGTACATTATTCAGGAGTTGCTGCATGAATCGAGCGTAGAGCCAAACAAGCATGCCTATATCAATGTAATTATCAGTACTATCATTTCCACCAAGCGTTCGGATGATTTCATCATTGCAATGTGTAATCTCATTCAGAGGTTAACGATTGACTCTCTGCATATTGTAGGTGATATTTACGACCGTGGCCCGGGAGCACACATCATTATGGATACACTTTGTGATTATCACAATTTTGATATTCAATGGGGAAATCATGATATTCTGTGGATGGGAGCCGCTTCCGGTAATGATGCCTGCATTGCCAATGTGATTCGTATGTCGATGCGTTATGCCAACCTGGTTACACTGGAGGACGGATATGGTATTAACCTGTTACCACTTGCCACGTTTGCCATGGATACGTATGCGGATGATCCCTGTACAATCTTCGCTCCGAAGATGAACTTTGTGGACAGCAACTACAATGAGAAGACTTTACGGCTGATTACGCAGATGCATAAGGCGATTACGGTGATACAGTTCAAGCTGGAAGCGGAGATTATAGACCGTCGTCCGGAGTTCGGTATGCAGAACCGGAAGTTACTGGATAAGATTGATTTTGAGAGAGGTGTCTTTGTATATGAAGGAAAAGAATATCCATTGCGCGATACAAACTTCCCGACCATAGATCCGGCTGATCCATACCGTCTGTCTGATGAGGAACGGGAACTGATAGATAAAATCCATGCTTCGTTCATGAATAGTGAGAAGTTGAAGAAACATATGCGTTGCTTGTTTACATATGGAGGAATGTATCTGGTTTGTAACAGTAATTTGCTGTACCATGCTTCCATGCCTCTGAATGAGGATGGTAGTTTCAAACATGTCCGTATTGGAAAGAAGGAGTATTGGGGCAGGAAACTATTGTGCAAGACAGACCAGTTGATCCGTACGGCTTACTTCGATGAAGACGGTACGGAGGAGAAGAGTTTTGCACTGGATTATGTGTGGTATATGTGGTGTGGCCCGGATGCTCCATCGTTTGACAAAGATAAAATGGCGACTTTTGAACGCTATTTCATTGGAGAAAAAGAATTGGCTAAAGAGACGAAAGGATATTACTATACTCTACGTAATCGTGCTGATATTTGTGAACGCATTCTTGCAGAGTTCGAAGTCACGGGACCTCATTCACACATCATTAATGGCCATGTACCTGTGAAGATCATCAAGGGTGAAAAACCGATAAAAGCAGATGGTAAGTTGTTGGTGATTGATGGCGGGTTCTCCAAGGCATATCAACCGGAAACAGGCATTGCCGGATATACGTTGGTCTATCATTCACATGGCTTGCAATTAGTGCAACATGAACCGTTCCAAAGCCGTCAGAAGGCGATAGAGGAAGGCCAGGACATCAAGTCTAATATCTTTGTCGTAGAGTTCAATTCACAACGTATGATGGTGAAAGATACGGATCAAGGAAAAATACTGGTGACACAGGTACAAGACTTGAAGAAGTTGCTGGTGGCGTACAGGACGGGACTTATAAAGGAAAAGTGATTTTAGTATTTAAACAACACCACTCCTCCTTCCACAATCACTCCTTTATCGTAAGTGACCCCTTTGTTGTAGTAGCGGCTGCCACCATAACCACCTGTGACGAATACACCCAAACGGTCATTTAGACGATATTCCAGATTGACACGTGCTTGGAGAGCGTAAAGGCGTGCAGGGAAGCCATAGTCTTTGTTCTTGAAGTTTTCGATGTGCTGGAAGCCCAGGTCACCGCTGATAAATAATTGCTTATATAGGGGAAGCTCAAGACCTGCACGATAGAAGAGAGAGGCTGAAAACTTATCGCTGAAATCCAGATAGTGCGTACCACCGCCTAAGATGGTATAGAACAGATTGTTCTTGAAGCGAGCACCTACATTCAGCTTTGTAGCATTGCCTCCGAAAAGCATTAACTGCACTTTAGTATCCGGATTGGCATTGACCAGACCTAACTGGAAACCGTCGAAACTATTCTTATAATAGTTGACTAATCCAATCTGTACGCCTTTTCCTTTTCCGGCAAAATTGAAAGGGGCAACTTGTGCTCCTGTGAAGTGTTCACCTACCACATTACCCAGACCGGATATCTGTAAACCTTGCATGTTTTCTCCTGTGATGTTACCCAAACCGCTGATTTGTACGCCTCGCAGATTTTCGCCTACAATGTTCAGCAAGCCGGAAGCGGTGATACCAATGAAATCTTCGCCTGAAATGTTGGCTAATCCTGCAATATGTGCTCCCGAAGAATTCTCTCCGGCAATGTTCAGCAAGCCACCAATGAGAACACCACTGGCATTGTCTCCTACAATATTGGTAAGTCCGGAGAATATAACACCTTGTGCATGATTTCCTGTGATACCGACTAAACCGGACAAGGATACACCACAGAGATTATCTCCGTTCACATTACTGATACCTGCTATCTGAACACCGCGCATGCTGCCTCCTACCAGGTTGGCAAGACCTGTAACCTGTACACCGTTCATGTCACGGTATACCACACTACCCAGTAGATTGATACCCACGCCGTTCAGACGGTTCATAGAAGAGAATAGACCGAGGTTGAAACAAGTACTTCCTACAGTATCAGTCTGTTGTGTGGACATATTCTTCCACAGGGAGAGATTGACGCCGACAGGTTCTCTGTTTTTCTTGGTTGTTTCAGTCGATTTGTTGTCTGTAGTCTGTGCAGAAAGTGTTCCTGCAACCATCAGTAATGCAATAATAGATGGAAATAATCTTCTCATTGATTTTAATCTTTAATTTCATCCGGCCAGGGCGCTAAGTTACCGGTTGCACGGAGCGTAGGACGCTGTGCATCTACCGACCGAAGGTAGTTACTTAATTTCTGTGCTAATTTCTTTACAATGCGTGGGTTTTCCATTGCCACGTCGTTTTTCTCGCTGATATCAGCGGGGATATTGAATAGTTCACGCTTACCGTCTACAAAGTAGTAGACGAGTTTCCAGTCACCGGAACGAATGGAGCAAGTTGCTCCGATACCCGGCCCCGAAGGTCCCCAGCTATGAGGATAGTGCCAATAGATATCGCGGTCTTTTACCTTCCCTTTTCCCGTTAGCAATGGCATGAAGCTGATGCCGTCCTGTTGTTGTACGGTGGTATATTCTTGAATACCTGCTATTTCGAGGATGGTCGGATAAAAGTCTTCAATCATAAGATAATCTCCGCATTTCGTATCGGGAGCCACTACACCAGGCCAGCTTACGATCATTGGTTCGCGGATACCTCCTTCATAGGCGGAACCTTTTCCACTGTTGAGTGGGTAGTTCTGAGTATGGAGTTCTCCGGCGCGGGTATGTGCGGCCAGTCCGCCATTGTCGGACATGAAAAGGATTACGGTATTGTCTGTTAGTTGGTTACGTTCCAGATAATCCATCAGGTCTCCCAAGCTCTTGTCCATGCCTTCGATGAGGGTGGCATAAGCTGCTTCTACGGGAGGAAGCCCTTTATCCAGATATTTCTGGTAAAAACGATAATCGGGTTGTATGGGAGTATGAATGGCATAATGAGCCATGTATAGGAAAAATGGTTTATCCTTTTGCTGTGCCTTATCCAAAGCTTTCATAGCCTCTAATGTAAGTGCTTCGCTGAGGAAAGTATCCGTGCCATGATATTGCTCCAATCCGGGAACGGCAGCTAACGGACTTTTGCCATCCGGCTTATTCCCAAAATTATTTTTGCCGTAATAACTGGCAGGTGATCCGGCTGCATGTCCGGCTATATTCACTTCGAATCCCATTGTCAGCGGATCGGCTCCGGGTGTATCATTTGCTCCGAAATGGGCTTTACCGCAATGTATGGTCTGGTAACCGTTATCTTTAAGTACCTGTGCCAACGTAGTCACTTGGGTAGTACGTTCAATTCCCGGTTCCTGGCAAATGCCGTTTACATTCCATTCGGGATAGGTCATTACTGAGTCGGGTTGTTCGTGAGTGGTATTTTTACGTAATGTCCAACTGGTTACGCGATGGCGGGCTGCATTCATTCCTGTGAAAAGGCTGACACGGGTAGGGGAACTGATACTGCAGGCATACGCTTGTGTGAACATCTTGCCTTGTGTTGCCAGACGTTCCATGTTCGGTGTATGGTAGGTGTCGTTGTAGTGTGTCCGTTGAGTCCAGAAGGGCAGAGAAGTATCCTGCCATCCCATGTCATCAACCAGAAACAAAACAATGTTCGGACGTTGCTTTTCTTTCGGCACACCTTTTTCCGGAGATGCTGCAATCGCTTCTCCTGCCATGCCCCACATTGGAATCATGGCAGCCGATATTAATAATTCGCTTTTCATTTGAGATAATACTTTAATAAAGGTTAGTCGGTTAATTACAATCTTATCCCTTTGCTTCCTGGTATAAGAATCGTTTAATGGAGCGTTTTGGAGTTTTCTCAAATTCTTCGGGATAGATTTTCATTTTGAATATCTGGCTGTATGCAGGCAACATGGTGTTTAGCGTGGCACGGTTTTCTTCCATGACCCGTTCTATATCTGCGGTAGTCAGGCCGTGTGCAAAGGCATCGTCGAAGTCCGGATATACCAGTCCGACAAGCTTTTCATTCTGCTGCACGATAATACTTTCGGCAACGTACGGCATGTTATTCAACTTATCTTCTATTTCTTCGGGGTATATATTTTGTCCACTGGAACCGAGCAACATATTCTTGCTGCGTCCTTTGATGGTGATATTCCCTTCGGCGTCCATTAGTGCAAGGTCGCCTGTATGCAGCCAACCGTCAGCGTCGATTGCTTCACGTGTGGCTTCTTCATTTTTATAGTATCCAAGCATAACATTCGGTCCGCGGCATACGATTTCCCCCGGTATATTTTCCGGATCGGAAGAAAGAACTTTCACTTCCATACGCGGAACCGCCTTACCGCAGGAACCCGGTTTGAAGCGTGACCAGTCTTCGTAACAGATAATCGGACCACATTCTGTCATCCCATAACCTACCGTGTAGGGGAATTCTATCATGTGCAGGAATTGTTCTACTTCCTGATTGAAAGCGGCACCGCCTACGATAACTTCTGCAAAACGTCCGCCGAAAGCATTGACTACTCCTTCGCGTACAGTTGCTTTAATCTTGTCATTGATGATGGGAACTTTCAGCAATAGCTTCATGGTAGGTGTTTCCAGTTTCGGAAGCACGTTCTTCTTAATGATCTTTTCTATAATAAGCGGTACAGCCACTACAAGGTGGGGCTTCACTTCCGAGAATGCCTGGAAAATGATTTTGGGGCTTGGCATGCGGGTTAGGAAGTAGATCTGACATCCTGCTGAGAACTCGTACAGGAATTCGAATGCCAACCCGTACATGTGTGCCATTGGCAACATGGAGATAATCTTGTCTCCGGCTTTCAATGGCAATACTTCGAATGCGAATGCCGTATTGGACCACAGGCTGCGGTAGGGCAGCATTACCCCCTTGGAATAACTCGTCGTTCCGGAAGTATAGTTGATGACTGCCAGTTCTTCGGGCTGATCTTTGTGATATTCAATGTGTTCTTTACGGAAATTCTTGGGGTATTTCTTGCCGAACAATTCGTTCAGATGTTCACGGGCGTAATCCAGTTTCTGTGTGCGTGAGATGAGAATGGAGAAGTCCGTCATCAGAATGATGCCTTCCAGGATAGTCATTGCAGATTCGTTGAGGTTTTCCCATACCTGGTCGCCCACAAAGAGTAATTTTGCTTCGGAGTGATTGACAATGTTGTGTACATTGTCCGCTTTGAACTCATGAAGGATAGGAACTGCAACTGCTCCGTAGGTAAGTGTGGCAAGGAAGGTGACTCCCCAGTGTGAGCTATTACGTCCACAGATGGCTATCTTATCGCCTTTTTTAATACCGCTTGCTTCGAAGATTAAATGTACTTTCTCTATTTTGCGGGCTACATCTTTATATTGTAGGGTAGCGCCATTATAATCTGTCAGGGCATCAAGGTCCCAATTCTCTTTAATACTATTCTCAATGTAGGCGATAAAGCTTTGTTCCATGATATTATATATTGCACATTTATTTGAAATTTGTGCAAATATAAGGCTTTATCAAAAGAAAGCAAATTTTTAGCTAAAAAAAGCGGGATATGTATATAATTTAGCCCTGGCATATTAAAATATGGCCAGGGCTATTGAAATATTTACGATTTTAAATACCAATGATAGATGCGTTGTACGCCTTCTTCTATTTCTACTTTGTGGTGCCAACCCAGAGAATGTAGTTTTGAAGGGTCGGTCAGTTTACGCATGGTGCCGTCCGGTTTGCTACTATCGAAACTCAGTTGGCCTTTGTAGCCTACAGTAGAAACAATCAGTTCGGCAAGGTTGCGGATGGAGATTTCTTTACCTGTACCTATATTGATGTGGCAGTTACGAATGTCTTTATCGTCTGGTTTATAGGTGTCTTTGAAGTCTACATGTTCCATGACGAATACACTGGCATCTGCCATTTCTTCGCTCCAAAGGAATTCGCGAAGCGGTGTACCGGTACCCCAAAGTTTCACTTCATTGTCACTGATACCGTATTTAGCAAGAATGGTGAGAATATCCTCTTTGCTGCCGGTTCCGTCAATGCCTTCTACGGGACGGAGATCCAGGTCTTTGTGTATGGCATCCCAATCACCTTGTTTCAGACAGTGGGCAAGGTGTATCTTGCGAATCATGGCAGGAAGTACATGACTGCGTTCCAGATCGAAATTATCGTTCGGGCCATAGAGGTTGGTAGGCATTACAGCAATATAATTTGTACCGTATTGCAGGTTGAAACTTTCGCACATTTTCAGTCCGGCAATCTTAGCTATGGCATAGGGTTCATTGGTGTATTCCAAGGGAGAGGTAAGAAGTACTTCTTCTTTCATGGGTTGCTCGGCATCGCGTGGATAGATGCAAGTGCTGCCCAGGAAGAGGAGTTTCTTTACATTATGGCGGAAACTTTCGCCGATGACGTTCTGTTGTATTTGCAGGTTCTTGTAGATGAAATCAGCACGATAGATACTGTTTGCCATGATGCCGCCTACGAAAGCGGCAGCAAGGAATACATATTCCGGTTGTTCTTCATCAAAGAATCTACGAACGGCAATGGCGTCCAGTAAGTCGACTTCTTTGTGGGTTTTGCCAATAAGATTGGTATATCCTTTATCTTGCAGGTTCTTCCAGATTGCAGAACCTACCAGGCCACGATGACCTGCTACGTAGATTTTGGCGTTTTTGTCTAACATTATATTTTAAGTTTTATGTATTAATTCTCTTGTGATCTCAGATACAGCTTCTTCACGAACTTCATGTCATGCGTTGCCATAATCTTCACGAGATCTTCAAAGCTGGTTTGTCTTGGGTTCCAGCCCAAAAGTGTTTTGGCTTTGGTAGGATCACCCAGCAATTGTTCAACTTCGGCAGGACGGAAGTATTTTGAATCTACTTCTACAATGATTTTGCCTGTCTTCACATCAATGCCTTTTTCTTCGACACCTTCACCTTCCCAACGCAGTTCAATACCTACTTCTTTGAAGGCGAGTGTGGCAAACTCACGAACAGTATGCATTTCTCCTGTGGCAATCACGAAATCTTCCGGTGTATCATGCTGAAGAATGAGCCACATACACTCTACATAATCTTTCGCATATCCCCAGTCACGGCGTGCGTCCAGATTACCTAAATACAATTTATCCTGAAAACCTTGTGCTATGCGTGCAGCAGCCAGCGTAATCTTGCGGGTTACAAATGTCTCACCTCTGCGTTCACTTTCATGATTGAAAAGGATACCGTTTACGGCAAACATTCCATAACTTTCGCGGTAGTTTTTGGTAATCCAGAAACCATATTGTTTGGCTACTCCGTACGGGCTACGGGGATAGAAAGGCGTTGTTTCCGTTTGAGGAACTTCCTGTACTTTTCCGTAGAGTTCCGAAGTAGATGCCTGATAAATCTTTGTTTTTTTCTCCATGCCCAGGATGCGGACAGCTTCCAGCATACGGAGTGTACCAATGGCGTCCGCTTCAGCTGTGTATTCCGGTACATCAAAAGATACCTTTACATGACTTTGTGCGGCAAGATTATAGATTTCATCCGGTTGCACCTGCTGAATGATTCGAATGAGCGAACTGCTATCCGTCATATCGCCGTAATGCAGGTTAATAGTACGTTTCTGTTTCATGTCGCGCACCCATTCGTCGAAGTACAAGTGTTCGATACGTCCTGTATTGAATGAGGATGAACGGCGGAGAATACCGTGAACTTCATATCCTTTTTGTAATAAGAATTCGGCAAGAAACGAACCGTCCTGACCTGTTATTCCGGAGATTAGAGCTGTTTTCATATTGTAGGCTTCGTTATAAATTGATTTTAAGAGGACAAAATTCGTTGTTTTTTACGAGAAAACAAAACTTTTTTCATTTATATATCTTATCCACTACCAACGCAATCGCCCCGTCTCCCGTTACATTACAGGCAGTACCGAAGCTATCCATCGCAATGTAGAGCGCAATCATCAATGCTTGTGCCGATTCATCGAAACCAAGCATGGACTGCAATATACCCAAAGATGCCATGATAGCACCACCAGGAACTCCGGGAGCCGCTACCATGGTGATTCCCAGCATGAAAATAAAACCGGCAAATAGTGGGAAATCGAAAGGTATACCCTGCATCATCATCAAGGCAAGGGCGCATGCAACTATCTTGAGCGTACTTCCGGATAGATGTATCGTAGCACAAAGTGGAATCACAAAACCTGCTATGTCAGATGATACCCCATTCTTTTTAGTCTGTTCCAATGTGACAGGAATAGTGGCAGCAGAAGACTGTGTACCTAAGGCGGTGAAATAGGCAGGCATCATCCGTCCCAATAATTTAAAGGGATTCTTACGGACGAATAGTGCAGCTATGCAATACTGGAACACTAAAAGGAAGATATGCAGCAGGAAGATCACACCGATTATTTTTATGAAGACCATTAATACAGAGAATACCTGTCCCGAATGTGTCATATTAAGGAATATACCGAATATGTAAATAGGGAGCAATGGCAGAATGACTGCACTGATCATGCGAATAATAATTTCCTGGAAATCGCGTGCAGCATTCTTCAACGTATCGTTTTTCAGTTGAGCAAGCCCAAGTCCTAACATGAAAGCTAATACCAGAGCTGTCATAACATTCATCAGCGGAGGTATGGCAACAGAAAAGAAAGGCAAGATGCCTTGCGCTTCACTGACCTCTTCCAGCGGAACTTCCGATTCTATCAGGTATGGAAATACAGTTACACCAGTAAAGTAAGACAAAAAACCGGAAAACAAGGTTGCTCCGTAAGCAATCAGTGCTGTAATTAATAATAGTTTTCCGGCACCTTTACCAATATCGGCAATTGCTACTGTTACTAACCCTACAATAATAAGTGGTATGGAGAAGTTCAGGAACTCACTGAAAATACCGTTGAACGTAACGAAAAAGCGTACCATACCTCCGGGAAGAAAATTACCCAAAAGAATACCCAATGCTATGGCTATTATGATACGCGGCAGTAGTCCGATATGTAGTTTTTTCATAAATCTGTATTTAAGTTTTTCAGGTGAAATGTAGTCATGTTTGCAAAAGTACGATTTTTATTCGAAATTCATACGAACAAATGCCCTTGGCATATTGTTTCCATTTCAATGAAACAATAACAAAAAAATGCAAGTTATGACCAAAAACAAACAAAAGACAGACATTGGCTTAATTGGACTTGCCGTAATGGGGGAGAATCTGGCCTTGAACATGGCAGATAAGGGATGGCACGTATCCGTGTATAATCGAACCGTTCCGGGAGTAGAAGAAGGCGTGGTAGAACGCTTTACCAATGGCCGTGCCAAGGGAAAGACTATTGAAGGATATACTGAAATACCCGACTTTGTGGAGTCCATTTCTACACCGCGCAAAATCATGATGATGGTTCGTGCGGGTAATGCGGTAGATGAGTTGATGGAACAGCTTTTTCCGTATCTTTCTCCGGGAGATATACTAATAGATGGTGGAAATTCAAATTATGAAGATACCAATCGCCGTGTGGCATTGGCCGAACAGAAAGGTTTTCGCTTTGTCGGAGCTGGTGTTTCCGGCGGAGAAGAAGGAGCGCTGAATGGTGCTTCTATTATGCCGGGTGGTTCTGTTACTGCCTGGGATGAAGTGAAACCCATTCTGCAAAGTATCGCTGCACGTGCTGCCGATGGTACTCCTTGCTGTGACTGGATTGGTCCGGCTGGTTCGGGACACTTTGTCAAGATGATTCATAATGGTATCGAGTATGGCGATATGCAGCTGATTGCCGAAGCCTACTGGGTGATGAAGAATCTATTGCAACTGGATAATGAAGAAATGGCTTCCGTATTCGCTCATTGGAATGAGGGTAAATTGCGCAGTTATCTGATAGAAATCACTGCCAACATTTTACGCCATAAAGATAAGGCAGGTGGATATCTGATTGATAAGATTTTGGATACTGCCGGACAGAAAGGTACTGGTAAATGGTCTGTTATCAATGCTATGGAACTGGGAATGCCCTTGGGACTGATTGCTACGGCTGTTTTTGAGCGTAGCCTTTCGGCACAGAAAAATCTGCGTGAAGCGGCTTCCAAGCAATTCGCTTGCCAGCGTTCACAAGTGTTATATAATAAACCGGAACTGGTGAAGGATATTTATTCGGCCTTGTATGCTTCCAAATTGGTATCTTATGCACAAGGTTTTGCTGTATTGCAAAAGGCATCCGAAACTTACGGTTGGGATCTCGACCTGGCATCCATTGCCCGTATGTGGCGTGGTGGTTGTATTATTCGTAGCGTATTCTTGAATGATATAGCCGCAGCTTTTGAAGCATCACAGAAGCCGAAGCACTTGCTGCTTGCTCCTTACTTCCGGGAAGAAATTAAAGAATTGCTTTCGGGCTGGAAGCATCTTGTAGCTCATGCAATGAAAGAAGAACTGCCTGTTCCTGCTTTCTCTTCTGCACTGAACTATTTCTATTCACTGGTATCTGCGAAGTTACCTGCCAATATGATTCAGGCACAACGCGATTACTTTGGTGCGCATACTTTCGAACGTACTGATGAACTTCGCGGGCAATTCTTCCATGAGAACTGGACCGGACATGGCGGAGATACAAAATCAGGTACATATAATGTGTAGTCATTAACTACTAATCACTAACCACTAATCACTAAATTAAATGAGTAAATTTGTAATGATCATATTCGGCGCCTCGGGTGACCTGACGAAGCGCAAACTTATGCCGGCACTCTACTCTCTTTATAAAGATAATCGGTTGCCGGAAGAGTTTAGCATTTTAGGAATTGGGCGCACAGACTACGCGGATGATACTTACCGTGACTATATATTGAATGAACTGGAACATTTTGTCACTCCCGCTGAAGTAGGGATGAAGGAATTCTGTACTCATTTACATTATCTCAGCATAGATCCTGCCAAAGAAGAAGGGTACGAAATGCTGGGCAAGCGTTTACAGGAAATCACAGGTGAGAAAGCTCCGGATAATTTGCTGTTCTATCTTGCTACGCCTCCTTCACTTTATGGAGTTATTCCCCTGCATCTGAAAAAAGCCGGATTGAATCGTAAGCATACCCGTATCATCGTTGAGAAACCTTTCGGCTACGACCTGAAGTCAGCACAAGAACTAAACAAAATATATGCTTCCGTCTTTGAGGAGCACCAGATTTATCGTATCGATCATTTTCTCGGTAAAGAAACAGCTCAAAATATTCTTGCTTTCCGTTTTGCCAACGGCATCTTCGAACCGCTGTGGAACCGTAATTATATCGATTATGTAGAAGTTACTGCAGTAGAGAATCTGGGTATTGAACAGCGTGGCGGTTTCTATGATGGAACAGGAGCTTTGCGGGATATGGTACAGAACCATCTTATCCAGTTGGTAGCTCTTACCGCTATGGAACCTCCTGCAGTTTTTACGGCTGACAATTTCCGTAATGAAGTGGTGAAGGTCTATGAATCCTTGAAACCTCTGACGGATGAAGATTTGAATGAACATATAGTCCGCGGGCAATATACGGCTTCCGGTTCTAAAAAGGGCTACCGTGAAGAAAAGAACGTTCCTGCCGACTCGCGCACTGAAACTTACATTGCCATGAAAATCGGTATCGATAACTGGCGCTGGAGTGGTGTACCTTTCTACATCCGCACAGGAAAGCAGATGCCTACGAAGGTGACGGAGATTGTAGTGCATTTCCGTGAGACACCGCATCAAATGTTTCATTGCCATGGCGGACACTGTCCGCGGGCTAATAAACTTATCCTTCGCTTGCAACCCAATGAGGGCATCGTACTGAAGTTTGGTATGAAAGTGCCCGGTCCGGGATTCGATGTGAAGCAGGTGATGATGGATTTCAGTTATGACCAATTGGGCGGAAAGGCTACAGGTGATGCTTATGCCCGACTGATAGAAGATTGTATTCAGGGTGATCCGACCCTTTTCACTCGTAGTGATGCTGTCGAAGCTTCCTGGCGTTTCTTCGATCCGGTATTGCGCTATTGGAACGAATATCCGGATGCACCTCTCTATGGCTATCCCGTCGGAACCTGGGGACCTCTGGAGAGTGAAGCTATGATGCACGAACATGGTGCTGACTGGACCAATCCGTGTAAAAACCTAACGAACACTGATCAATATTGTGAGTTATGAAAACTTATATCTATAGTACAGCTGTTGAAACGGCACGAGCTCTTATCAAACACATTATAAGTCTGATGGAGGCAGAGCCGCAAAAGATTTTCCACATAGCATTCAGCGGAGGCAGTACGCCTTCGCTCATGTTCGATTTGTGGGCGGATGAGTTCAAGGATGCCACTCCCTGGTTGCGTATGCGCATTTATTGGGTGGATGAACGTTGTGTGCCTGCCGAAGATTCAGAAAGTAATTATGGCACTATGCGCCGTTTGTTGTTGGATAAGGTTCATATGCCGGAGGAATACATTTTTCCTATCGATGGTAACAATCGTCCCGACAATGAGGCGAAGCGTTACTCCAGTGTAGTACGTTGTCATGCATCTCTCTGGCATGGATTCCCGGCTCTTGACATTGTGTTGCTCGGTGCTGGCGAAGATGGACATACCTCGTCTATTTTTCCCGGACAGGAGCATTTACTTTCTTCCTTTCATCCTTATGAGGTGAGTGTGAATCCTTACAACGGTCAGAAGCGTATTGCTATGACCGGCTGTCTGTTATTCAATGCCAAGCAATTGATCTTCTTCGTTACAGGCAGAAATAAGGCTAATGTCGTGCAGGATATTCTGGATTCGGGTGATACCGGTCCGGCTGCCTATGTAGCCCATCATGCATGGAATGTAGAAGTATTTATGGATGAGCTGGCAAAACCTTAGCCCATCCATAAAAGCAATTATTGAGAGAGTGATTTATGAGTTGGATGTCCCGCTTTCGAGGATGCTGACGATGGAGAACAGTGTGAAGCAGATGCCTCCTAATCCGGCCAATACACGTGCAGGAACAAAGTAAACGTCGTCCAGTGTCGCCATTTCAAACATAAAGGCAGATAAGAAAAGGCAGGTCAGTGCAGTGAGTACTGGAATAAGCGGAATGCGATTCGCCAGTTTGAAGACATTCCGCCAGATAACTGCCAGTAGGATCACTTTACTGGAAATGCTGTAACAAACCAAACCCAGACCTATCATTATATATCCGATGGAGGACTTATCAGGATCGATGTCAGTTAGTATCCAAAGTCCCCAGAGGATACTAAGTGTACCCATTACCAATACAAGGGCAGGCCACCATTTTCGTTCCGAACCGGCATAAGTGTTCCGTATCTGGCGTGATATGGTAGCTACAAGTGCCACTAAGCTGGTGCATATGCAAGCTAATCCTGCCATAACATGTCCGGCTACGAAATAAGCAACATGAGTGCTGCTTTGTCCTAATAGCCAGAAAGTCCATACCCATGTAATTACAGCAAAGATGACAGCAAGAATAATCAGCGCATCTCCTTGTGCAGATGAGAAAGCTTTTGCCGGTACGGTATGATCCGTTCGTTTTGAGTTTTGTGGGATTAGAGTGAAACGGGTGGATGCAGTGGCAGTGGTAGCTACGCAGGCGGTGATAAATGCTACTCCACAAATGACGTGCCCTGCTACGAAATGGGCGGCAGTAATACCGTCATTTATATAAGTCATTCCACCAATGAAACATACTATTGCAGCCAGATAGCCGAGAATAGGCAATACGTATTTTGCCGCAGTACTGTATGTGTGGATGAGTTGCCGGATGATGGTAGCTGCAGTAGCAAACAATGCAATGCATATCATTCCTAATGAAAATACTACGGGCCCGGCAACAAATCGGTTTACGTCCGTCCCCATGTCGAGCACAAAGGCTCCGTAGCCAAAACAGAAGAGGGCCATCAGCAGTGGGATAGCCCTGAAAAGGATACTAATACCGTAATTCATAACTGTTATCGTTTTTAAGTTTCCCCTTCCAACAGCATTTCTTGTGGTTTGTTTTCAATTTTAATATTTATTTATTTCCGGTAGATAGTCTCCCGGTTCTTTTAAGAACTTTGTAGTCTGTACTTTTGTTAGTATTCATACTTACTAACAACTTAATATCAGATAATTATGTGTAAGACAAATGTATTTTTAATCACCGCGCTTGTGATTATATTTTCAGTAATACCTCAGAAACGTGTAAGGGCTTGTACACGTGTAGTTTATCAAGGAAACAAAGATATGGTGATAACAGGCCGTACCATGGACTGGAAGGAAGATACCCGTAGTAATATCTGGATCTTTCCGCGAGGCATGGAGCGTAATGGAGAGGTGGGAAAGGACCCGATGCGTTGGAAATCCAAATATGGTAGTGTCGTTACTTCGGCTTATGATATATGCAGCACTGACGGCATGAATGAGAAAGGACTCGTTGCTAATTTATTATGGTTGGCAGAATCGTCTTATCCTCAATGGAATGGTGAAAAACCGGCTTTGTCCATAGCTGCCTGGGTGCAATATATGCTTGATAATTTTGCAACGGTGAGTGAAGCGGTTTCCGAAATAGAAAAGAATACCTTCGATGTGGTATCGGATATGATGCCTGACGGTACACGTATGGCTACTCTTCATCTCTCCATTTCAGATGCTACGGGTGATAATGCTATCTTTGAATATATAGATGGAAAGCTGAATATACACCATAACCGGTCCTATCAGGTGATGACCAATTCACCCGTTTTCGACCAGCAACTGGCACTTGATGATTATTGGAAGACTATTGGAGGAACGACCTTCTTACCCGGCACTAACCGGGCTGCCGATCGTTTTGTGAGGGCTTCATTCTATATTAATGCAATTCCTAAGACCGAAGATACACGTACGGCACTGGCCAGTGTTTTTAGCGTGATACGCAATACTTCTGTTCCGTTTGGCATTAGTACTCCTGATCAGCCGAACATATCTTCAACGCGTTGGAGAACGGTTTCCGATCAAAAGGATAAAGTTTATTACTTTGAATCTACTTTATATCCCAATGTATTCTGGGTTGACTTCAAGGATGTGGATTTTTCAGAGAAGGCATCCGTCAAGAAGTTGAACCTCCTTGATGGTAAGACGTATGCGGGAAATACTGCTAAAGATTTTGTTACTACTAAGCCTTTCCAATTTTTGGGAATAAAGTGAGCGGAATAGTTGAGATACACAAAAAAGCACTTCCTGTCGTTCGCTCCCGGAGGAAGTGCTTCACACAAAAACTAAACTAGACTTAACTAAACTATTCTATTGGGGGAAGTTTCACAACTTCCTTTATCTGTTCGATGCAAAGGTAAAAAAACATTTTTTAATATGCAATAGGAAATTATGTTTTGTCGACAGATTCGGATATTTTATCGACAAATGAATGTTATATTCTAACTCCTTTTATCTAGGAATGCCTGAAATACCTGTTTATAACTATCGCTGACGGGGATATACGTTTTATCGAACACAATTCGTCCACGGTCAATAACTCTTATTTTTTCTTTCTGGACAATGTAAGATCTGTGAACTCGCATGAAACGGGAAGCTGGTAATAATTCCTCCATTGATTTCATGCTCATAAGGGATAATATAGGCCGGGCACTATCTTCTGTATAAATCTTAACATAATCTTTCAAACCCTCCACATAAAGTATCTTTTTAAGCTCTATTTGTACTAGCTTATAGTCGCTTTTTACAAATATGCTTTCAATTTCTTCTTTGGGCTGCTGCAATAGCTCAAACCATTGCACTGCTTTGTTGGCTGCCTGCAAAAAATCTACGTAGGAGATTGGTTTTAACAGGTAATCCAGGGCATTTACTTTATAACCATCGATAGCGTATTGCTCAAAAGCAGTACTAAATACGATACGGGTATGCGGATCTACCATTTTAGAGAACTCGAGGCCATTAAGTTCTGGCATTTGTATATCGAGGAAAAGCAAGTCAACTCGCTTCTCCGGTAGCTCTTTCATAGCCTGTACGGCACTGGAATACTTTCCGTCCAATGTCAGGAACGGGGTCTTATTGACGTAGCTTTCCAATAGGTCTAAAGCTAACGGTTCGTCGTCTACTATGGCACAAGTCAAGTTCATAATGTTGAATATTTAAGGGTTATAGAGTGATAGAATGATAATGTGATAGGGTGATATTACTTTATCACTCTATCACTTTATAACCTTATCACCAATATTGATTTATATTCTTTTCTGTCATCACTTACTCCCTGCTTCCATTCATACCGACCGGGATAGGTCAGTTCCAGACGTTTCCGTACCTGCTCCAGCCCTATACCACTTCCACTTTTATCAGCTTGGCTTTTGGGATGGTAGCTGTTGGTTATTTCACAGCACACCTGACCGGGACTTTCGCTGAAATGGATGCGGATAAAGCTGGGCTCAGTAGGGGAGATGCCATGTTTGAAGGCATTCTCTATGAGGGAGATGAAAATGAGTGGGGCTATTTCCGTACGGCTATCGGCACGGACATCGATTTGGGTCTCTACGGTCACGTTGGAGGCAAGACGGATACGCATCAGCTCGATATAGTTGCGGATGAAGTCCATTTCTTTGCCCAAGGCAACAAAGTTTTGTTGGTTATCGTAGAGAACATGGCGCAAAAGACGGCTCAACTCTTGGACAGCAGCTTGTGCTTTATCGCTATCAAAAGCGATAAGGGCATAGATATTGTTCAGGGTATTGAGCAGGAAGTGCGGATTCAGTTGATTACGCAAGTTTTTCAATTCAGCTTCTGTACGGCTTTTTTCTGCCTCACGACGGGCAGCTTCCACTTTTATCCAGCGACCGCTCATACGGATAGCAGCTGCCAGACCGACAGTGAGAACCATTGAGAATACGTCGCGCAGAATAAATATCCAACTGGGAGGTCCGGGACGCTTGGGAGGAGTGGACTTCACATAGGTATGGAAGATGAAATCCTGCCAGAAGTGTACACCAATAGCGGTGCAAAGTATAAGCAGGAGGTTCAGTATGATATACTGTTTAATTCGTCCTTCAAACAGAAAGCGGGGAATAAAGAAGCAGTAGTTTATATAAAACACGATAAGGAACGATATCGGCACTGTACTGCCATGACGCAGGTAGTCTATCCAGCTAACCGTGAATCCACTGCGGTTCATCAGCAGAAATGGAAAGGCAAAAACAATGCCCCATCCGATGATATGAATGAGGACTTCTACAATCCGGCGTGTTTTGGGTTCTTGCATAATCATATTACAAAAATAATAATTTTAATGAAAAATGAAGAATGAGGAATGAAGAATTTCCATACAAATATGACTGCGCAGCATAATTCTTCATTCTTCATTTTTCATTCTTCATTTACTCGTATCTGATTGCCTCTATCGGATCCAGATCTGCTGCTTTCTTAGCCGGATACCAGCCAAAGAACACACCAGTGACGGTACAGACTGCGAAGGAGAGGAATACACTCCATGCCTGGATGTAGATGGGCCAGTGGGCTACGTTCTTCACAATGAATGAGGCTCCGCAGCCGATGACGACTCCAATGATGCCACCTGTAATACTAATAAGGATGGCCTCAATCAGGAATTGTGAAAGAATATCCACGCCACGTGCGCCTACGGACATACGCAGACCGATTTCACGCGTACGTTCGGTTACGCTGACATACATAATGTTCATGATACCGATACCACCTACTACCAGAGAAATGCCGGCAATACATGCCAAAAGTGTGGTCATCAAGTCAGTGGTAGAATTCAGCATCGTACTGAGTTCTTGCTGGCTACGGATGGTGAAGTCATCGTCATCATTTTCTTTCAGCTTGTGATTACGGCGCAGGATGGTGGTAATTTCGTCCGTGGCATAATCTGTCATGTCTTCGGAGAGGGCAGAGGCAAAGATACCTTGAAGATAGGTAACTGCCAGCATACGTTTCATTACGGTGGTGTAGGGAGCCAGCACGATTTCATCCTGGTCCATACCCATGGAGTTGTATCCTTTCGCTTTGAGCACACCTACTACACGTAGGGGAACCTGATTGAAACGGATAATATGTCCGATAGGGTTCTGTCCGTTAGGGAAGAGGTTGTCTACAATAGTCTTACCTATGATACAGACTTTTGCTGCATTCTGGATGTCAGCTTCGGTGAACATCTCGCCGCTTTCCACACTTAACTGGCGAATTTCGAGGTATTCGGTACTTACACCATTTACGGAGGCAGGATAATTATTGTTTCCGGCAATGAGCTGTCCGCTGGACGATACGTTTGGACTGACAGCTGTCAGAAAGTTAGTCTCATCCCGTAATGCTTCATAATCGGTCAGTTTCAAAGTCTGCATGGAAGAAGCATCTTGACGGACACCGCCACGCGTATCACTGCCCGGGTGAATCATGATCATGTTCGACCCCATTTCCGATATCTGTGCCTGGATACTTTTCTTCGAACCCTGTCCGATGGCAAGCATGGTGATGACGGAGGCCACACCAATGATGATACCCAGCATGGTGAGGAAGGCGCGAAGCTTGTTGTTGGCAAGGGCGCGGAGGGCTATTTTGAAAAGGTTTGTTCCGTTCATAATTTATATTTCTTAATCTTCATCATTTTTCGGTAATGCTGCCAGTGCCGCTGCTGCCGATAGAATTTTCGTATTCACCGTGTCTTCCGTCACATGCCCGTCACGCAGACGAATGTTCCGGCTACTGTACTGGGCTATTTCGGGATTATGGGTAACGAATATAATGGTGCGTCCTTCGGCATGTAGTTTTTGGAAAAGAACCAATATCTCAAAAGAAGTACGCGTGTCCAGATTACCTGTTGCCTCATCGGCAAGGATTACCGCAGGGTTGTTTACCAAGGCACGGGCAATGGCTACACGTTGCATCTGTCCACCCGACATCTGGTTCGATTTATGTTCCAGACGGTCGCCCAGCCCTACGGCTTGCAGAGCTTCTATGGCCCGGCGTCTGCGTTCGGCTGCTGAGACAGAAGCATTATACATTAAAGGCAATTCTACATTCTCCACGGCAGTTGTCTTTGCCAGCAAATTATAGCTTTGGAATACGAAACCGATTTTCCGATTTCGTAATATGGCGCGCTGAGGCTTGCTCATGGTACGTACGGATATACCGTCCAGCAAGTATTCTCCACTGGTAGGAGTATCGAGGCAACCCAGGGTATTCAACAGTGTCGATTTACCGGAACCGGACGTACCCATGATGGTGACGAACTCTCCTTCGGCAATGGAAAAGGAGATGCCACGCAGGGCATGCACCGTTTCCTCACCCACTTGGAAATCACGCCGGATGTTTTGCAATTCTATGACTGTTTTACTCATAATATGATTACTTATTATTTTTCTTTTTATTGTTTCCCGGAGGGCCAGGCATGAAAGGACTTCTTTCTCCTCCTTCCTGTCCTTCGGCTACAGCTGCCTGTCCGCTGCCTGTGCTGATTACTGCATCAGCTACGACTTGCGTGTTTTCATTGATGCCACCTGTAATTTCCGTCATAATTCCGTTAGAGATACCGATGCTGACCGGATGTGCGGTAAACGTATCTCCTTCACGGGTCCATACCTTATGCTCTCCTTCGCAGTCCTTGATTACGGCATCCTTGCCTACCAATGGAACTGCCGGTGTAAAGCGTAAAGCCTTTGTTGGAACACTCAGTACTCCTTGTTTATCCAGTGTATAGATTGTAATGTTTGCTGTCAATCTCGGTTTCAATTTCAAATCTGGGTTATGGGCGGAGATCACTACTTCATAAGTTACCACAGTGGTAGATGTAGTGGTACTGCTTGAACTGCTGGTTGCTCCAAGACGGATTTGTGTAACTTTACCTTCGAATACATCATTCGGATAAGCATCTACTGTAAAGCTCACACGTTGTCCTTCTTCTACATCGCCTATGTCAGCTTCATCTACATCGGCCACTACTTGCATTTGTGTCAAGTCCGCAGCAATGGTGAAGAGGGTCGGAGTTTCGAAGCCGGAAGCTACTGTCTGTCCTTCTTCTACATCACGGCTGATAACAACGCCGTCGATAGGAGAGGTGATGGTGGCGTACGACAAGTTACGTTCTGCCTTGGCAAGAGATGCCTTACTACTGTCATAGGCGCTTTTGGCTTTCTGGTAGTTGTAGAGGCTTTGCTCGTAATCCGTATCGCTGATGAGTTGCTTCTCGTGCAGACCTTTGTTGCGTTCGTAGTTCTTCTGTTGATATTCATATTCGGCTTTGGCACCATCATAGGTTGCTTTTTGTGAAGCAAGCTCACTTTGCAGGGTCACTTTATCCATTTCGGCAATGAGTTGCCCTTTGGTCACTACCGAATTATAATCTGCATACAGCTTATCAATGATACCACTGACCTGTGTACCTACTTCCACTTCAGTCACCGGTTCAATGGTGCCTGTGGCAGTCACAGAGTTGGAAATGTCGCTACGACTTACGGTAGTCGTCTCGTATACCACTTTCCGTTTTTTGGCTTCTCCGCCAAATGCCCAAATAGCTAGGCCGGCTACAATGATGACTCCGACCGCCATACTGATAATTTTCTTCTTGCTCATATCGTTTCTTTTATTTATCACTAATCACTCTATCACCTTATCATTCTATCATCTTATCATTCTATCACAACCTTATCCCTTCTCCCTGGTAGAATCGCAATAACTGTGCATTCAATATAGCCATATATTTGGCTTGCAATGTTTCCTGTTGCGCATTGAGCAGGTTATTCTTCTCTGTCAGCAGTTCTACTGTATTCTTCATGCCCAGGTTGAACTGCTCTTGAATGAGATCGTAACTTGTTTGTGTACTACGTAGTTTCTCGGCAGCTGCTACATATTGTTGTTGTGCACTATTGGCATCTAACCATAAACTTTCAATAGTCTTGTATAAGGTCTTCTGCTGATCCTGCAAGTCCAGTTCGCTGGTCTGTTTTTGCAGGCGGGCTTTCTGTACCGCACTTTTGGTTTGACGGTTGTTGAAGATAGGAATGCTTACAGTCAGACCTAATGAATTGTTCCAGTTATTCTTTACCTGTTCGGAGAAAGAGAAATCATTTCCGTTGGCGTTCGTAGTACCGATACCGGCACTGAGGCTTAGTGTAGGGATATATCCTGCTTTGGCAATGCTGATATCCAAATCGGAAGCCTGTACATTCAGCTTACCCGATTCTATCTCAGGACGGAAAGTGAGAGCAGCTCGATACACATCTGTTTTGGTGGGCAGGGGCGTCAGCACATTTTCATCACCTAAGGCAGGCAGATAGAGATTCATTTCACTTTCACCATCCAACTCCAGAAGTTGTTTCAGTTGTAATTTGTAATCTTGCAAGGTGGCTTGTGCCGTCACTAACTGATATTTATCAGTGCTGACTTGTGATTCTAACTGTGCGAGGTCGCTCTTGGCGATACTTCCGGCCTCCAGCAACTGTTGTCCGCGATCACGTTCGGCCTGGCTGACAGCAAGAGTATTCTCATTTACTTTAACAGCTTCGGCAGCGTAGAGTATCTGCACATATATTTGTGCAATGCTCTCTTCGATAGAATTTTCACTTTCGGCTACATTGAGTTCGGCAATGCGGTTGTTCAGCTTCTGCTGCTTGATGGTGTTCAGGCGCTTGCTACCATTGTAGAGGGTCCAACTGGCATCAATACCATAGCTACCATTGTACGACGTCTTACTGGTGCTGCTGGTGATGTTGTCACCATCGATAATCGTATTTGTCTCGCTGTTGGGGCGGTTTACGATACGTTGGCTGACACTTGCCGACAAACTGGGAAACAGGGCTGCTTTCGCAGTTTTCACATCCACTTCGGCGCTTTCCGCACTGATACGGTTACGCTTCAGGGTGATGTTGTGTTGCAGGGCATAGTCAATGCAGGTTTGCAAGTCCCACTGAGAGGGGAGCGCCGCATCGTCTTGCGATGAAGTACTTTGTACTGTGATTTCCTGCGCTGCAGTGGGAGTCGCATCCTGTGCCTGCAGAGTCGTGCTGCCGACACAGGCGCTTGCCACACTGAGTGTTATCACTGTCAATCTTCTTACGTTTCTCATATCTTCGTTATGCTATATTGTTTTACGTTTGCGAAGATACAGTGTCGTAAAATGCCCTGCAAAATAGATAGACGGTTCGGAATTTTTCGACGCCGGAATGCTTTTTTGTGTCGATAACTAACTTTTTGCCCTTTTATTTGTTATTTAGAATATAAAAGTTTTATATTTGTAATGATTATAATTTCTCTATTATGAAGAATACAATCCAGAAAATCTGGCGGTTTTACGTCGATGGATTCCGGGGTATGACGCTCGGGAAAACTCTGTGGCTCATTATTCTGGTGAAACTGTTCATCATGTTTTTCATATTGCGTATATTCTTCTTCCCCAATTATCTGAACTCGTCTGCGGTAGGCGAAGATAAAGAGGAATATGTAAGTAGGGAACTTATTGACCGTGCTCTTGGTGATCCTCCTTCTTCCACTCCGGATTGACCAGCGCTTAATACTGTAAATTACTTATAACTTCATAATTAATAACTTGATTTCTTATGCTTGAACACATCAACACTTCTCTGATTGACTGGTCGAGGGCGCAATTCGCACTGACAGCCATTTATCACTGGATTTTTGTGCCGCTCACATTGGGGCTGGCAGTCATCATGGGTATCATGGAGACCATGTATTATCGTACGGGGGATGAGTTTTGGAAACGCACCGCCAAGTTTTGGATGAAATTGTTCGGTATCAACTTTGCCGTGGGAGTGGCCACGGGACTGATTCTTGAATTTGAGTTCGGAACCAACTGGAGTAACTACAGCTGGTTTGTGGGCGACATTTTTGGAGCACCACTTGCCATCGAAGGAATTTTGGCTTTCTTTATGGAAGCTACTTTTATTGCAGTCATGTTCTTTGGCTGGGATAAGGTGAGCAGGAAATTCCATCTGGCATCTACCTGGCTGACGGGATTGGGGGCCACAATATCTGCTTGGTGGATACTTGTGGCGAATGCATGGATGCAGAATCCGGTGGGGATGGAATTCAATCCTGATACGGTGAGAAATGAGATGGTAGATTTCTGGGCAGTAGCATTATCACCTACAGCAGTAAATAAGTTTTTCCATACCGTGTTGTCCGGTTGGGTGCTGGGTGCTGTATTTGTGGTAGGTGTTGCCTGCTGGTTCCTGCTGAAGAAACGGGATAAGAAGTTTGCATTGTCAAGCATAAAGATTGCTGCCTGGGTAGGTTTGGTTTCGGCTGTGCTTTCTGCATGGACCGGTGATGGGTCGGGTTATCAGGTGGCGCAAACGCAGCCGATGAAGCTGGCAGCAATGGAAGGTTATTACGAGGGGCAGCAAGGGGCCGGATTGGTAGCAATCGGTATGCTGAATCCTGAAAAGAAGACATACGATGACGGACAGGCTCCTTTCCTGTTCAGGATGGAGATACCAAAGATGCTCTCTTTGCTTGCTGAAAGAAAAATGGATGCATTTGTACCCGGTATTACAGACTTGTTGGAGGGTGGATATGAATTGAAAGACGGTACCAAAGCACTTTCCGCAGAAGAGAAGATAGAGCGTGGGAAGACAGCAATTGCTGCATTGGCAGCTTATCGTGATGCCAAGTCGGCAGGTAACGAGGAAGATGCGAAGATAGCGGCCAAAACGTTGAAAGAAAATGTAGCTTATTTCGGCTATGGATATATTAAGGATGTGAATGATCTGGTACCTAATGTACCGTTGACATTCTATGCTTTCCGTGTGATGGTGATGCTGGGTGGTTACTTTATATTGTTCTTTATTGTAATACTGTTCCTGGTATATAAGCGTGATTTGTCGAAGATGAAGTGGATGCATTGGGTTGCATTACTGACCATTCCGTTGGGCTATCTGGCGGGACAAGCCGGATGGGTAGTTGCAGAGTGCGGACGTCAGCCGTGGGCTATACAGGATATGTTGCCTGTGAATGCGGCTATTTCTAAGCTGGATGTGGGTTCCGTACAGACGACATTCTTTATCTTCCTGGTGTTGTTTACTATTATGCTGATAGCAGAAATCGGTATTCTGTTGAAGGCAATAAAGAAAGGACCGGAGAATAATTAATAATTAGAAATTAATAATTAAAAATTAAAGTTCATGTCTTACGTTTTTCTACAACAATATTGGTGGTTCGTGGTATCATTGCTGGGGGCCCTTCTTGTATTCCTGCTGTTTGTGCAGGGAGGTAATTCGCTTATCTTCTGTCTGGGTAAGACGGAAGAACATCGGAAGATGATGGTTAACTCTACAGGGCGGAAATGGGAGTTCACATTTACGACGTTAGTTACGTTTGGCGGTGCATTTTTTGCATCGTTCCCATTGTTCTACAGTACGAGTTTTGGTGGTGCATACTGGTTGTGGATGATTATCCTGTTTAGCTTTGTGTTGCAGGCTGTCAGTTATGAATTCCAGAGCAAGGCGGGTAATCTGCTGGGAAAAAATACATATCGTACTTTCCTGGTGATTAACGGTGTAGTAGGTCCGGTGCTGCTGGGTGGTGCGGTGGCTACGTTCTTTACAGGTTCGGAGTTTTATATCAATAAAGCCAGTATGACGAATACGGTGATGCCTGTTATCAGCCATTGGGCAAATGGCTGGCACGGACTGGATGCATTGGCTAACCCATGGAATGTAGTGTTGGGATTGGCTGTATTCTTCCTTGCACGTATTTTGGGTGCATTGTACTTTATTAATAATATTGATGATAAAGATTTGGTGGCACGTAGCCGTCGTTCCCTGATAGGAAATTCGGTGTTGTTCCTGGTATTCTTTTTGTCATTCGTTATCCGTACACTGTTGGCGGATGGATATGCTGTGAATCCGGAGACGGGAGAAATCTTCATGGAGCCTTATAAGTATCTGACGAACTTTATTGAAATGCCGGTGGTGTTGGTGCTTTTCCTTATTGGGGTGGTACTAGTGCTTTTTGGTATTGGGAAGAGTTTGTTGAAGCCTAAATTTGATAAGGGTATTTGGTTTACAGGTATCGGTACGGTACTTGCAGTGTTGGCATTACTGCTTGTTGCGGGCTACAATCATACGGCTTATTATCCTTCTACAAATGATCTGCAAAGTTCATTGACTTTGGCAAACAGTTGTTCCAGTGAGTTTACATTGAGGGTGATGTTCTATGTTTCTTTCTTGGTTCCATTTGTGCTTGCGTATATCTTCTATGCTTGGAGGAGCATTGATATACATAAGATCGATGAGAAAGAGATGAAGGACGGAGGGCATTCGTACTAAAAGACTATTGATTCATTTGTTTTATATAAGGGATTGTTTTGTTCAGGACTAATGAATATAACGTTTGCTCTTAGGAATAATTGGGTGTCAACCTTGGTTAACAGATCTGTCAACGTTGGTTGACGGTTCTGTTAACCAAGGTTGACAGGCCTGTTAACCAAGGTCAACACTCTATAAGACTTACTGTTTAGATGCAAAATGAGCTGGGTAAATACCTGTTTAGCTTGCTTCTTATACCTGTTTAGGTAGCTTCTTATTTATAACTAACCTGTTGCATACCGATCAGCCGGTCATATCTTTCGCCAAAGGGCCGGTGGTAAACAAGTATCAGATATTCATTCTCCGTTTCATAGAAATTCCCCTCTGCCTGTGCGGTGCTTCCTACCGTACTTCCAGGTGTTACATACAGATACTGATAATTATATGCTCCCTGCTTCAGCAATCGGGCACACTCATAAGCGTGAGTTTCCGGATTGTATTTCAGCAGATTCTCTTCATTAAAATCATCATACGTGAAAGCTCCTTGCAGATAAAACTTTCCCTCTGTAAGCGGATTCTCCCATAACAGAGAGAAATGCACAAAGAAGTAATCTGCTTCCGTATTGTTATCCACCGCTTCATCATACCGTATTACAAAACGTCCATTTTGATCCTGGTCATAACTATAATTGAGTAGACGAGGCAGGTCCGGTTGCAGCGTGACGTGATAGTAAGGGGCATGATAGCGGATACTTTCCACACCTTGTGAGGCATATCGTGTACTCACCATTTCGAAACGGCGATATTCGTTTCCTGCTGGAAATATTAGCGCACGATTATGTTCGTAGCGTAACTGGTCAGGGCCAACGTAAGAAGGTTGAAGATTGGTAACTTCGTTGTCTGTACGATTATCCTGTAAAACGTGTACTCTGATTTCATTCTGAGGGTTACGAATGGGATACCCCTTATGCTGGATACTGAAGCTGACTTGCTGATGGTTTTTGTTACGATCTATCTCTGTATCACTGCTGACTTGTGCTGATATGTTTACCTCTTTCTCCAATATCCGGAAGCAAGTGCTGAAAGCGGGTTTATTCTTGCCCTCTGCATCATCATAAACCAACAGACGATAGTTACCGGAAAGTTTGGGACGTACCTGGTCATTGGGAAGCGTTAGGCGATAGTGTGTGTAGGGCAGAGTAGTGTTGACGGAAATATCGTGATCCTCTATCGGATTATCATTGAAACCATCTAGGTATTCTGTTTCGGAAAGGTCGGACGGGGTCCAGTCTGCATTGCAATGTGTGAGGACATACTGATAACGATGGTAATCGTGCGTGAGGTGGTCGAATGAGATTTCTACAGTTTCACCTTCACCTAACCGGATGACGGCAGGAGCCATATAGTCGTTGTTGGCGATGACCTGCACCGTATGTATATGCGGGTTATAAACTTCTGTACGTTGGGCATGTGCTCCACAACAGATAAGTATACAAATTAAGAACAATGGCAAGGTTTTCTTCATTTCTTTTCTGCTTTTTCTACCGGAGGGAATTTGGGAACTAACTTCATCAACCTTAATATCTGTGACTGTCTGCGCAGGATGTAAGCTGACGGGTGTGCGGAATCAAAGCGTATGGGGTTAGGAAGGGTTGCTGCAATCAATGCACTTTGACCTGCTGTTAGTTTAGCAGCAGTGGTGTGGAACTTGTATTTGGCGGTAGCTTCTGCTCCATAAATACCTTTTCCCATTTCGATAGAGTTAAGATATACTTCCATGATCCGTTCTTTCGACCAACAGAGTTCAATAAGCCAGGTGAAGTAAACTTCAAGTCCTTTTCGCGTCCATGAAGATTGGGGCCAAAGAAATACATTTTTTGCAGTCTGTTGGCTGATGGTACTGGCTCCTCGCTTCCGCTTTCGTGTTTCATTCTCTTTCATAGCTTTTTTTATTTCTATGAAATCGAAACCATTGTGAGTAGCAAAGCGATTGTCTTCCGAAGCGATTACCGCCATCGGCAGGTGAGGAGAGATTTTATCAAAAGAAACCCAACTGTGATGCCAGACCGGTTTTTCGCCTTTAAAAATCTGTTGAATACTCCGGATAACCATGAGGGGAGTGAAGTAAACGGGAATAAAACGATAGATCACCACTGTGAGAATAGTGGAGATAAAGAAAAAGAGTATCAGATTGCGTAGGATTCGCAAAACCTTCTTCATATTTATTGCCGTGGCTTTTGTTGGTTAGTAACGTACTACGAGCTACAAGTACGGACGCTTTTAGGTGTGATAGCAAAATCTTTGCTTTTTCCTAAAAAACATTGCGTAGCAACTTGTAGCTCGTAGCTTTGTATCTTGTAGCTTATTTACCTGCTTCTGCGTTCTTAATCATCTGTTCGCTGGCATACATATAGATATCCACACGACGGTTTTGACTGGCTGTCATGCTGTCATCATACTGATTGTAGCCTACGCCTTCCACTTGCTTGAATTGTGCAGGAGAAACGCCGCAATCCTGCAGATAGTTTTCTACAGTATATGCACGGTCTTTTGAAACTTTCATGTTTGCTTCATACGTACCTACTTTATCTGTATGGCCTACGATAGCAATGTCCGTTGTAGGGTCTTCCTTCAGAATCTGGGCCAGTTCGCGCAAAGAAGCTTTTGATGTATTGCTCAATGCTGATGAATTAAAACCAAACAGGATGCCTGATTCGAAAGTTACTTTTACAGCAGCAAGTCCGTTGGTATCGGTTACTTTCTCTACTTGTGCACCTTCAATTTTGGCAGCTTCGGCAGCTTTCTTATCCATCTTATGGCCAATGGCAACACCGGCACCTGTACCTACTGCCGCACCGACAGCCGCACCGATAGCTGCGCCCTTACCTTTACCGATAAGTCCGCCAATGATAGCACCGGCTGCTGCGCCTGATCCACCACCAATCACACCGCCTTTTGCGGTATTGTTCATTGTACTGCAACTTCCTAATAATATAGCACCGA
>OMGR01000347.1_pt1 | contig 36636 bp, 27 predicted proteins | sample 1646061 | NCBI WGS metagenome assembly OMGR01 (sample SAMN05578583, study PRJEB25193) | human gut metagenome | biome: Human Microbiome; feature: human-associated habitat; material: feces | host: Homo sapiens | place: USA:Birmingham | reverse complement strand
GCAGCCTTGAACTTTTGGTTACTTTTCTTTCAAGAGAAAAGTAACATTCAATTCTGATAAAATATGAAGGTGAACGGTTTGCTAATAACCATTCACCCTTTTTTTGAAACCATTCACCTGCGTTTATTGCAGATATGTCTTGTTTTACAATGTGTTGAATATGGTTGGGTGAACGGTGAATGGTTTTTATGCTGTTTTTAATATGTTATAAGAATAACCGCCGGAACTCCTGTTCAAAATTCGGAGTAAAGACGTTTTTCCCTAGGTTGGTTTTTATATCTTCTATCGACCAGAAACGTCCGCCGTCCAGTTCTTCGGTATCCGGTTGGATCTCTCCGTTATAGACGGTACGGAATGTATTGACCAGTTCTTTTTCGATAGCTGATTCGAATATATAACGAGTCATGAATTGTGGGGTGAATTCGGTGATACCCAGTTCCTCACGAACTTCCCGGCGAAGAGCTTCTTCCACCGTTTCACCATAATCGATATGTCCGCCTACAGCCGTATCCCATTTACCAGGTTGAATATCTTTGTTCATCGAACGTTTTTGCAGGTACAATTCTCCTGCATCATTAAAAATATGTAGGTGGATGACCGGATGTAATTGTTTACTACCGCTATGACATTCCCGACGGGTAGCCTTACCTATTGTTTCTCCCTCTTCATTCACCAGAGGAAACCATTCTTCTTCCATTTTATATAGACATTTAAAGCTGACTGATCACAGAAATCAATTCTTTATCCGATAACCCTTCTCCATAAGTCGCATAATCCAGGCGGAACGTGCAGCCATTCTTATATTCGGAACAGCCGTATGCCGTTTTTCCCCGTAGGATATTTCCTTTCTTACAGATCGGACAAACAGGTTTTTCTATTTCTTTCGGTTTCTCTTCCTTTTTAGCACGCGGCTTTCGGGGTTTCTTTTCTTTTTTCTCCTCTTTAGTCCCTTTTTCTGCTTTCGGTGCTTCTTTGACTGCCTCTTCTATGGTGATGGTGCGGGTCGACTGGTCGGAAAGAACGTTGATGACAACCTGGTTGACCATTTGTTTCAGTTCCTCCAGGAATGTCCGGGCTTCGTATGTACCCCGTTCTATCTGACGCAGTTTCTTTTCCCATAAACCGGTGAGTTCTGCACTTTTGAGCAATTCTTCATGTATCGTTCCTATCAGTTCCTTTCCCGTTGCAGTAGGGAACAGGTTCTTACGTTCCTTCCGGATATAATTCCGTTTGAACAGTGTTTCGATAATGGCAGCACGAGTAGAAGGACGTCCGATACCGTTTTCTTTTAGGGCATCGCGCAAATCCTCATTCTCCACCAGCTTACCGGCAGTTTCCATGGCACGGAGCAATGTCGCTTCCGTATATGGTTTGGGAGGAGTCGTCCAGGTTTCTTTCAGTAACGGCTTGTGAGGTCCGGACTCTCCTTTGGTAAAGTCAGGCAAAACACCTTCTTCTTCGGTTGGTTCTGCATCGGGATCTTTTTGCTCGGCACCGAATACGACACGCCATCCCGGTTTTAATATCTGTTTTCCGGTTACTTTGAAATCGACTTTACCGACTTTCCCTAGTACAGTGGTGGTCGATATTTCGCAATCCGGATAAAAGGCTGCTATAAAGCGACGGGCAACCAGGTCGTACACCTTTCGTTCATTCTCTGTCAGGTTACGGGCCGGAACGCCGGTCGGGATGATTGCATGGTGATCGGTTACCTTCGAGTTGTCGAATACTTTTTTACTTTTAGGGATCTTGGCGTTCAACAGAGAAGCGGTCAGCTCGGTATAATCTACCAATCCTTTCAGCGTATTCGGGACCTTCGGATAAATATCCTCACTCAGGAAAGTGGTATCTACACGCGGATAGGTCGTCACTTTCTTTTCATATAAAGATTGTATCAGTTTCAATGTCTCATCCGCAGTGAAGGCAAATTTCTTATTACATTCCACCTGTAACGAGGTCAGGTCGAAAAGACGGGGAGCATATTCTTTTCCTTTCTTTTCGGATATATCAGTAACGGTAAAGTCTTCCTGTTGGACGATTTCGAGGAACGCTTCCCCTTCCTCTTTTTGGGTGAATTTACCTTTGGTGGCAGAAAATGTCGTATTCCGGTAGACCGTTTTCAATTCCCAGTAAGGCTCGGGCTTGAAGTTATCTATTTCTGCCTGGCGGTTTACGATCAGTGCCAGTGTCGGTGTCTGAACGCGGCCGATGGAAAGCACCTGGCGATTTTGTCCGTAGCGGATCGTGTATAAACGGGTTGCGTTCATACCCAACAGCCAGTCACCGATGGCCCGTGACAGTCCGGCTTCGTATAATGTCTTGAATTCTGTCTGTTCTTTCAGATGCTGGAAGCCTTCACGGATCGCCTCTTCTGTCAAAGAAGAGATCCATAACCGGTACACCGGGCAGGTGCAACCGGCTTTCTGCATGACCCAACGTTGTATCAGTTCCCCTTCCTGGCCGGCATCACCGCAGTTAATCACCATTTCGGCGTTCTGCATCAGCCCTTCGATTATTTTGAACTGTTGCTCGTAAGTCGGGTTGCTGATCAGTTTGATTCCGAAGCGGGGTGGGATCATGGGAAGAGCGCTCAGGCTCCACCGTTTCCACTCGTCGGCATAATCATGCGGTTCCTTCAGTGTACACAGATGTCCGAATGTCCAGGTAACCTGATATCCGTTTCCTTCAATATACCCGTTCATCTTTTTTGTAGCCCCCAGTACTTCGGCAATCTCACGTGCCACACTCGGTTTTTCAGCAATACATACTTTCATCTGCAATTTAATCCTTTCGTAAAAATCACACAAATGTACGGTTTCCTGCTGACTTAATAAAATAGTGAATGGAGTTTGTGAGGTATATAGAATATCTCTATATTTGACAAGTCTTAGGATTGAGAGGGAATAGATATATGCCTTTAGCAATTATTTATGTATAATAATTCAGAACAGGAGAAAAAACTAATTGCAGGTCTGATTCATGATGACGAATCGGCTTTCTGTGAATTATACGCTTTGTATAAGAACAGACTGATGTACTTTGCAATGAAGTTTCTTAAATCCAGGGAATTTGCGGAAGATGTTTTTCAGGATGCATTTACTTCGGTATGGCAAAACCGTCGTTTTCTGAATCCGGATTCACCTTTTGCCCCCTATATTTATACAATTGTAAAGAACCGGATCCTTAATTTACTGGCTGGAATAGAAAAAGAACAACAACTTAAAGATATCATATTAAAAGGTTCTGTGGATATAACTAACGACACGGAGGATAAAATAGTAGACGCCGATCTGAACCAGTTACTGGAAAAAGCCTTGCAGGACCTGACCTCACAACAACGCCGGATTTTCGATTTGAGCCGGAAGGAAATGAAATCTCATAAGGAGATTGCAGAAGAATTGAATATATCTGTGTATACCGTTCAGCAACATATTTCCGCATCATTGAAAGTAATACGTTCTTATTTAGTTAAATACGCCGGGACATATGCCGATTTGCTCTTACTCCTTTTTTGTTTAAATTCATAATAAAAGTTAATAGCATCCCAGTTGTGCCCGCTTCCGTGGTACTATAATTATACGCACCAATAATATGTCAGAATTGAAGCATATAAACAACATATTAAAACGATTTATTGATGGTCTTTATACCCGTAAAGATGCCGATGATCTATTGAAGCATCTTCATGAGGGAAAATATAATACGGAGATCAGTGAAACGATGGACGCTGTTTGGGAAACAATAGAAGATGATGAATTGTCATTGGCCCGGCAGGAATCCTATAAAGAGGAAGCCCGTCTGTTGCTGGATCGTATCCGGAAACCGGAAAAGCGTCTTTCTTTTACTCCTTATTTTAAATACGTAGCTATGTTGGTTGCCGTATTCGCCATAGGGTGGGGAACCTTTAATATGTTCCGCTCAAACCAGCAAAAAGAACTGGCTTATATTGAAATACGGGTAAAAAACGGGGAGCATAGACAAATCACTTTGCCGGACGGTACTTCCGTTACGTTGAATGCAGGTTCCTATTTGAAGTATCCGGAACATTTTATCTCTGATATCCGTCAGATAGAGATGGATGGAGAAGGTTTTTTTGAAGTGACGCGGAATGAAGAGAAGCCTTTTGTTATCCATACCAAAGATGCTCATGTGAAAGTATTGGGGACCTCTTTTAATGTGAAGGCTTATGATATAGACGAGCAGTTGACGGTGAGTGTCCAGACCGGAAAGGTACAGGTCGATCTGCCGGAAGCCATGATGCGTCTGGCTCCTGACGAGCAGCTTGTCCTGGATAAAACGAAAGGAGAGTTCCAGAAACGGAATGAAGATGCAAAGCTTTCTACTATTTGGATAAAGGGAGGACTTTATTTCAACAGGACTCCGATACGGACCGTGGTAAATGAACTGATCCGTATGTATAACCGTCCGATAGCATTTGCTCCGGGAGCTGAATATGATGAATATATTTATGGAGAACACGATAATAAGAGCCTGGAGTCGGTCCTTAAATCAATCCAATATTCGACAGATATAAAATACAGAATAGAGAAAGACAAAATAATTTTATATAAGAATTAATTATTAACTTATTTAATTTGATACTTGCATGAAAGACACCAGTTAACGAAAGATTAAAAGAAAAGGAAGATCACAGAGATCCTCCTTATACTCTACGATTGCCAGGCGTCCACTCCAGGCAATCCATACGGAGTCGTTTTAAATTACTATTCAAAACAACCATAAAACATCCAAATTTATGAACTTCCTTAATATTAAGAAGTATTGTTGGGCTTGTTATTCTGTTCTTTTTGTTTTTTTAGCAGTTGTGTGTGTACAGCCGGTAACAGCTCAATCGGTTAAATCAGAAGTGATAACCATTCAGGTTCACAACCAGCCTGTAGAAAAGGTTTTTAAAGAGATTTCCCAACAAACGGGAGTCAAGTTCTTTTATGGCGAGACCGTCATCAATAACAAATTGACGGTTAATCTGGCCTTCAACGGCAAGTCGTTAAAAGACGTCCTCAGTGAAATATCCAAACAAACAGGTTTGGATTTTAACCGTGAAGATAACACGGTTTCTGTAAGTGTCCGTAAAGCAAAAACCGGTGCGTCCCAACAGGCTCAGCCGGAGAAGAAGATATCAGGTGTGGTAACGGACGATAAAGGGGAGCCTGTTATTGGCGCGAATGTCGTTGTAAAAGGTACCACAAACGGTACTATTACGGATCTCGACGGTAATTTCAGTCTGGAAGCGCCTGACGGCAGCACATTGACGATCTCCTATATCGGATATTTGAATAAAGAAGTACGTGTTGACGGACAATCCCAATATGATATCAGGTTATTGGAAGATACGCAAACATTGGACGAAGTCGTTGTTGTCGGCTTCGGTACTCAGAAGAAAGTCAATCTGACGGGTGCCGTAAGTACAGTCAAAATGGATGAGGTGATGGGCGATCGTCCTGTTGTCTCTGCCAGCCAGGCTTTGCAGGGAGCTATGCCGGGTTTGACGATTACCACGGATGCCGGTAGCCCGGGTAAAAGCATGAAACTGAATGTACGTGGTACCAACCGTCTGAATATAGACGAATATGGCGAAGGGGAACCTCTGGTGTTGGTTGATAACGTTCCGATGGATATCAATATGATCTCTCCGGCCGATATCGAAACGGTAACGGTGTTGAAAGATGCTGCGTCTGCTGCTATCTATGGTGCACGTGCTGCTTTCGGTGTTATTTTGATCACGACCAAACAGGCCAATAAAGAACAGAAAGTTTCTATCAATTATAACAACAACTTTGCTTTTTCCAAACCCCAGTCTTTAATAGAGAAAGCATCGCCGCTGGAGACCGTCCGTTTCTATAATGATATGGGTTATAAGAACGGTCGCTATAATAACGGCCAGGACATCTCTGCCTGGTTAGGCTATCTGGAAGATTATCAGGTGAATCCCGGTAAATATCCATTGGGTTACTATATGGATGAGAGCGGAAACCGTTATGACCTGAGAGAAACAAACCATCTGGAGCGAATGATGGATAACTATGGTTTTCAGCAATCACATAATGCTTCTGTCAGTGGTGGTACGGCTAAATCTGCCTACCGTCTGTCTTTCGGTTACCTGGATGAAGACGGTATCCTGGTTTCAGACAAGGACGGTTATAACAGATATAACCTGTCTTCTTTCGTAAGTTCTGAAATTGCTTCCTGGTTTACAGTACAGGCCGATGTTAAATATTCGAAGGCGAAGAAGACGAATCCGAATATGAATACATTGAGAAACTGGTCGCCGTACCGGTTGGCTCAGTTGCTGCCTACTTATTATCCGGAAGGTGACGTCGAAATAGATGGGGAAACTTATCCGATAGGCACTCCCCGCTGGAATATCATGAACTCTCCGGTTCAGTCTGAGAATACGGAAGATATCCGTCTTTTCGGCAAGGCTATTTTTAAACCGATGGAAGGGTTGTTGATCAATGCGGAATACACTTTCAATAGAACGAACTACGATAAGGATGAATATCAGAAGACAGTGAAATATGTCAACGCAGAGAACAACTATTTCTCATTGGCCGATTCATATAGCGGCAATTCATCTTATCAGTTGGATGAAAAACATACCAATTATAATGCGATCAATATCTACGGAAACTACGATAAGACTATCAATGACCATTCTTTCAGTGTAATGGCTGGTTTCAACCAGGAATACAGTTACATGCGTAAAGTATGGGGAAAGAAATTACATGTTGTAAATCCCGAACATCCTTCCCTGAGCGGTGCAGACGGAACGATGACTACAGGTGACGAATATGACGAATATTCATTGCGTGGCTTGTACTACAGATTGTCTTACAACTATAAAGGAAAATATTTATTTGAAACAAACGGACGTTATGACGGTTCTTCCAAATTCCCGTCAGGCAACCGTTTCGGTTTCTTCCCTTCTTTTTCATTGGGTTGGAGAGTTTCCGAAGAACGTTTCATGGACTGGTCGAAAGAATATGTAACCAACTTCAAGTTAAGAGGTTCTTTCGGACAGGTTGGTAACCAGGCTATTAAAAACTATGCCTTCCTGGGTGTCATGGCAACAGATAACGGTTGGTTGGAAAATGGTGTATGGAATATTACCCGTAAGGTTCCGGCTTTGTTCAGTTCCAGTTTTACCTGGGAAAAGGTTGAAACCCTGGATATCGGCTTTGATCTGGGTATGTTCGATAACCGGCTGGATCTTGTATTCGACTGGTATCGTCGTGATACGAAAGGCATGTTGGCTCCGGGTAAGGAACTTCCTTCTGTGCTGGGCGGTACTTCTCCTTTGGAAAATTCGGCAGATTTGCGTACGAAAGGTTGGGAGCTGGCAATTAACTGGAGAGACCGTATCGGTAAAGACTGGCGTTATAATGTAGGCTTGAATCTTTACGATTCACGTTCCAAAGTAACGAAGTTCGACAATCCGACAGAATCGTTGTCTACTTATCGGGTAGGTCAGGAGATAGGTGAGATCTGGGGATTCGTAACAGATCGTTTCTATACAGAAGATGACTTCGAATATATCAATGAAGAAGAAGGTGTTTATAAATTGAAAGAAGGAGTTCCAACGATCGACCCGTTCGTTCGTGACCCGAGACCGGGTGATATCCTGTTCAAGGATTTGAATGAAAACGGTAAGATTGATAATTCCGGAGACAACACCGCGAAGAATCCGGGTGACAGAAAGATCATCGGTAATAGTTCCAGACGTTATCCGTATGCCATCAATGCCGGCATCGGCTGGAAAGGTTTCGACCTGACATTCTTCTTCCAGGGAGTTGGAAAGCGTGACCTGATTGTCGGTACGGATGGTAAGTCGAATTTCCTGGCATGGCCGCATACCAATACGGATAATCCGAATGCTGCTGCAACAGTCTTGAAACATCATCTGGACTACTGGACTCCGGAAAATCGTGATGCTTATTATCCCCGTTTAGGTAATCAGACCGGCGTTAACCAGGGAGCGGATAGCTTCAACAGAAGGAATCAGACAAAGTATCTGATGGATGGATCGTATATCAAACTGAAGAATGTCACATTGAGCTACTCTTTCCCGAGCACCTGGCTTGAAAAGACTAAAGCGATCTCTACCTTTAAAGTATTCTTCAGTGGTGAGGATCTCTGGACAAAACATCATATGTATAAAGGAATGGACCCGGAACAGACAATGAGTATTAATGACTTGTATCCGTTCATGAAGAAATTCTCTTTTGGTATTAATGTTACTTTATAATTTGTATAATACTTGATTCTTATGAAAAAAATATATTTATCAGCTTGCTTGGCTGCATTTCTTTTAGGGGGAACATCTTGTTTGAATGATGAGTTCCTGGACAAATACCCGATTGACAAAGAAACGGAAAATACCGTCTTTACGACTTATGATAATTTCAAGATGTATGCGTGGGGATTGTATAATAAAACGCTGATCGCTTATCAGAATTATCCTCAGGCAGGAGATATATCGGATATGTTATACGATTCGAACGATGCCCGTGGAATAGCCTGGGTGAATAACCGCATGTCTCCCTCGAATGTCAGTACAGATACCTGGACCTTTGATTTTATCCGCCAGGTGAATCTGATGCTGGATAATATTGATAATTCACAAATGACCGAGAAAGATAAAGCTCACTGGCGTGGGGTCGGTTATTTCTTCCGTGCTCACGGCTATTTTGAGTTGCTTAAAAAGTTTGGTGATCTGCCCTGGTTGGAACATGTGGTCGGCACGAATGATGTAGACATTCTGTATGCAAAACAAGATTCCCGCGAAGTTGTAGCCAATCATATGCTGGAAAATCTTCTTTATGCCGAAGAGAATATAAAAGCACAAGGGGATGGTGATAATACAGTCAATCCGAATGTTGTACGTGCTTTAATTTCCCGTTTCGGATTGTATGAAGGGACCTGGAGAAAGTATCATGGCAGTGTGGATAATATAGATGGTTCGAAATATCTGGAAGCCAGCGTGAAAGCCTCTCAGAAACTGATCGACCAGAATCTGGGTCTGATGGCTGATTACGATGATGTCTTCAATTCATTAAGCCTGAAAGGGCAAAGCAGTATCCTTTTGTACAGGGAATATCTGGAAAATGAAAAAGGGAAAGGGCATGACCTGACGCAACGTACGACCGGTGAACGTTTGTATGAAGGTTCAAAGAAGCTGGTTGAACACTATTTGTGTTCGGATGGTAAACCTATTTCAACTTCTGCTGTGTATGATGGGGATAATACCGTTTATGATGAATTCAGGAATCGTGACTTACGTCTGTATTATACGATTTGTCCTCCTTATAAAGTAACGGTTTCTACAGACCTGTCCCATTGGGAATATACGGATGAAGCGGTAGAACGAGAATATATCGATATGATGGGCAAACTGACCAAAAATAATCAGGAAAGAAAGATGTTGCCTCTGAAGAAGACAACTTCCTATATCGCGAATATTCCTAACCTGACCGCAGTGAAAGTCAGTGGGGTAGATACACAGACCGGTTACTTCATGTATAAATATTATAATGCATTGCCCGGTGCCGATAAGGGGGAAGTGCAGGGTACTGACGGACCGATTTTCCGCATGGGAGAGGTGTTGGTGAACCATGCCGAGGCGATGTTCGAGTTGGGACGTTTCGACCAGGCGGTGGCTGATGCAACGATCAACAAACTGCGTGCACGTGCCGGTGTGGCAGCCATGACCGTGAATGCGATCGGATCGGATTTTGATACGCTTCGTGATAAAGATGTAGCTCCTGTTTTGTGGGAGATCCGTCGTGAAAGATGTTCTGAACTGATGGGATCCGGTTTCCGTTTCGATGATATCAAACGTTGGAAGAAAGGTGAGTACCTGAATGAGCAACCGGTCGGTGTCAAGATCAATAATATAGGAGATTACAATAGTGAGGCTCTGGCTAAAAGTTTATATAAAGGAACGGATATGCCTCGCTATGTGAATTGCGTAACTTACATCGAAAAGCCGAATCCGGGCTGGGAAGATAAATGTTATTTGTATCCTATCCCTTTGAAGCAGACTGTATTGAATGAGAACCTGGTGCAGAATCCGGGGTGGAAATAATACATACACTATTCTGGAATCTTCCGAATGAAAAAGTAAAATCATTCGGAAGATTTTTATTTAATTTGTATCTTTAACGCTTCTATGCGGTGATATATTGACATTATCTAATAAAAACACGATATCATGAACAGAAAGCTAATGCTTTTAGCAGCAACGTCAAGCCTTGCTTTTACCGGCTTCGCGGCAAATTACACAAATTTTATCATCATCAACCTCGACGATGCGGGTTATGGGGACTTCTCCTATAACGGGGCATACGGATATAAAACGCCGAACATCGACCGTATGGCAGCCGAGGGAGTCCGTTTTACTCATTTCCTGGCCGGACAACCCATCAGTGGCGCATCGCGTGCCGGTCTGCTGACAGGCTGTTATCCGAACCGTATCGGTTTTGCTGGAGCACCCGGTCCGGGTTCCGATTATGGGATCAGTCCCGATGAAATGACGATAGGGGAGTTGCTGAAACAGAAGGGATACAATACGGCCGTTTTCGGTAAATGGCATTTGGGAGATGCTAAACAGTTCCTGCCTTTGCAGAACGGTTTCGACGAATATTACGGATTGCCTTATTCCAATGATATGTGGCCTTACCATCCGCAGCAGGGCGAAGTTTTCAACTTCCCGGATCTGCCGACATACGATGGCAACGAAGTGGTTGGCTATAACACCGATCAGTCGCAGTTTACGACAGATTATACGAACCGCACGGTCAACTTTATAAAGAAAAATAAGAATAAACCGTTCTTTATCTATCTCGCACATTCCATGCCGCACGTTCCGCTGGCTGTGTCCGATAAGTTCAAAGGAAAGAGTGAACAGGGACTATACGGTGACGTGATGATGGAACTCGACTGGAGCGTAGGTGAAGTATTGAAAGCTCTTCGCGAACAAGGACTGGAAGAAAATACGCTGATCGTCCTGACTTCCGATAACGGTCCCTGGGCGAACTATGGAAACCATGCCGGTTCTGCCGGAGGGTTACGTGAAGCAAAGGCGACAACTTTCGATGGTGGTAACCGTATTCCTTGTGTCATGTACTGGAAAGGGGTGACGCAGCCGGGAACAAGTTGTAACAAACTTGCTTCCAATATCGACCTGTTACCTACATTGGCCGAGATCAGCGGCGCTCCGCTGCCCCAGCGTAAGATCGACGGTGTAAGTATCCTGCCTCTTATCAAGGGAGAGAAGGATGCCAACCCACGTGAATCATTCGTTTATTATTATCATAAAAACGATTTGGAAGCAGTAACAGACGGCAAGTTCAAACTTGTTTTCCCGCATAAGTATGTGACTTATGGTGCTTACGTGCCGGGTAATGACGGTCAACCGGGTGATTTGACGAACCTGGAACTGAAAAAGGCTGAAATGTACGACCTGCGCCGTGATCCGGGAGAACGTTACGATGTCATTTCCCAATATCCGGAAGAAGCAGCCAAGTTGATGAAGATCGCCGATGATATGCGTAAGGATCTGGGCGATAACCTGACACGTGTGAAAGGGCCGGGACGCAGAGAACCAGGAAAATTAAAATAAAGAAAATGAAAAACGCTGATCTAATTTTGAAGGCAGGTCTGTTAGCAACATGCCTGCCTGTCATTGGTTGCAACTCAAACAAAAAGACGGAGAAAGAGGCGGAAGAACGCCCGAACATTCTCTTTATTTTGTCTGACGACCATACCGGTCAGGCATGGGGTATCTATGGAGGTATCCTGGCCGATTATGTTAAGAATGAGAATATCCGCCGTCTGGCCCAGGAAGGTTGCGTGCTGGATAACTGCTTTTGTACGAATTCGATCTCTGCACCTAGCCGTGCGGCTATCATGACCGGTGCTTACAGCCATCGTAACGGAGTGTATACACTGGAAGACGGGCTGGATCCGGCTGTCGACAATATCGCCAAACAGATGCAGGCAGGCGGTTATCAGACGGCTCTGATCGGTAAATGGCATTTAAAGAGACAACCATCCGGTTTCGACCATTTCAATGTATTCCATGACCAGGGTGAATATGTCAATCCGATCTTTAAGACTGCGGAAAACTGGGTGGACGACGATAAGGGTAAGCAGGGCGTTGAGATAAAAGGCTTCTCGACCGATATTGTTACCGACCAGACAATGGAATGGATACGTAACCGCGATAAAAACAAACCGTTCATGATGTGCTGCCACTTCAAAGCGACGCACGAACCCTGGGATTTCCCTGAACGGATGAAGCATCTCTATGACGATGTCGTTTTCCCCGAACCGGAAAGCATGATGGAGTTCGGACCGGAGGAATCGGGAAGAGCTTTCCAGGGACAGCAACTGGAGAATATGGGCTGGCGTTGGGAGACAGCATCGAAAGATCCGGATGCCTGGTGGTGCCGTTATCCGGAACTGCCTTTCTCTACGAAGGGAATGGATAAAGTGGCTGCCCGTAAGAAGATCTATCAGAAAATGATCAAAGATTATCTGCGTTGCGGAGCAACTATCGACGATAATATCGGTCGTCTGTTGAAGATGCTTGACGAAGAAGGATTGAGCAAGAATACGATCATAGTCTATGTTTCCGACCAGGGATATTTCCTGGGCGAACATGGTATGTTCGATAAACGCATGATGTATGAAGAACCTCTGCATATGCCGTTCGTGATCCGTTATCCGAAAGAGATTCCGGCAGGCACACGCAACAAGGATATTATCCTGAACGTGGATTTCGCTGCTACGCTGGCCGACTACGCCGGAATAAAAGCTCCGGAAAGATCACAAGGGGTAAGTTTCCGCGACAACCTGAAAGGTGAAACACCAGCCGACTGGCGCAAGGAAATGTACTACCGTTACTGGACACATCATTCCATTCGTCCTGCCCACATGGGTATCCGCAACGAACGTTATAAACTGATGTTCCTGTACGGCGACCGTCTGAATGCAACCGGTTCGGAAGAAACGCCGACTACTCCGGCATGGGAATTTCATGATCTGCAGGTCGACCCGAAGGAGGACAAGAACATGTATAACGATCCTCAGTATGCCGATGTCATCAAGGAAATGAAGCAGGAACTGTTAAAACTCCGTGCGGATGTTGGCGATACCGATGCCGATACGCCGCGGATGAAAGAGATCATGGACCAGTATTACTGGTAATATTTATACGCTTTTACTGAAAAGGAGGCTGTGACATAAGGACTGGATAGCCCGTGCCGCAGTCTCCTTTTTATCTCTAAACAATTTATAAACCACTAAAATAATAAAAATGAAGAATGTTTATATTATGACTGTTGCCAGTCTGTTTCTGGGGTTGACCCCGTTGGCGGCACAACAGACGACAGGTAATATCGTCGAGTATTTCGGTAAAGAAAGGGTTGAACGTGTGGACGAAGGCATCATACTTCATTCTTTCAAACAGGGGTATTTTGTTCCGGTGACAGCTCCTTCCGGTTATTTGTTCACTACCTCTGACGGATTGGGCTGGGAGATCGCTACCGGGAAGTTCAAAGCTCCTTCCGGAAACGACCTGACAGCTACCAACTACGGGCGGACCCGTGAAGCTGTGCAATGGACGCCGATCGAGGCCGACTCTACCGGAAAGTTTGCCAACCGTGCTTTACGCCGTGCCTATGTCTTTACAGAATATAATGCCGACAAACCTCAGATCGCACTGCTCGAATCGAGTGGGAATACCCGCACGTTTATCAACGGTATGCCTCACGAAGGGGACCATTACGATTTCGCTTATACGTTGATTCCTTTCCGGATGCAGAAAGGTAATAATGAATTTATTTTCACACCCGGACGTTTCGGCAGGGTAGCTGCTAAACTGATCATTCCGTCCAAACCGGTAATGCTGACCAAGCGGGATATGACACTTCCGGATATTATCAATGGGGAAGGAGAGAAGTGGGGAGCTATCCGCATCGTTAACGCACAGGAAAAAGCTCTTTCCGGATTAAAGATACAATGTAAACTGGAAAATGGGGAAACAGCTACCCTGACAACGGATGATGTAATGCCGATGATGGTCCGCAAGGTAAAATTCCGTATCCCTGCCGCAACGATGGCAAAGACAGGTGCAACGAATGCAACGGTTATCCTGCAGGATCGATCAGGCAAAGAGATTGACCGCGCCGAAATTGTTTTGCAGCAAAAAGATGCTTCTGTCATACATGAACGTACTTTCATCAGCGATGTGGATGGAAGTGTACAATATTACAGTGTGAATCCTTCGACTACCCAGGGAGATAATCAGGCTTTGTTCCTGTCTGTTCATGGTGCTTCTGTGGAGGCCCGTAATCAAGCCCGTGCCTATGCACCGAAGGATTGGGGGCATATAATCGCTCCGACCAACCGCCGCCCGTTCGGCTTCAATTGGGAAGAGTGGGGGCGTATCGATGCAATGGAAGTATTGGCAGAAGCTGAAAAAGTCTTTAAGACAGACCCTGCCCACACCTATCTTACCGGACATTCAATGGGCGGACACGGTACCTGGTTCCTGGGTGTCACCTATCCCGACCGTTTTGCGGCTATCGCTCCTTGTGCCAGTTATCCGGATATTTCCCGTTATTCGCGGCCGAATGCCGATGCTGCCAATGTAGGAGAGAAACATTTTACAATGATCTGTCAGGCTGCCAATGCCGGACGTGTACTGGATTTGAAAAGGAATTTCCTGCAATCGGGTATCTATATTCTTCATGGCGATTCGGATAATGTCGTTCCTATCCAGCAAGTGCGTCAGATGCGTGAGGTGTTAGGCACATTCCATCCGGACTTTTGTTATTATGAATATCCGGGCGGTTCGCATTGGTACAGTAATGAGAGTGTTGACTGGAAACCTATTTTCGATTATTTCCGCTGGCATAAAGTACCTGCTGCCGGCGAAGTGAAACAATTGGAGTTCCATACTGCTTCCCCGGCCATCTCTGCTAAGGATTATTGGGTAACCATCAACCAGCAGGATACGGCCTATGCTTTCTCTTCCGTTTCTTTCAAACAAACGGATAACGGCATTTCAGGCACGACTTCTAATGTGGCATCGCTGACATTCGATCTGCCGGCTTTGAAACTCCCGGCAGCAGCAAGCATCACTATCGATAACGAAACAATGCAGGCAGATGGCACTAAACCGGCTGTACTGAAGAAAGTTTCCGGTAAATGGACGTTGGTGGATGAAGTTTCTGTGACAGAGAAGTATCCTTCCCGTTATGGCGGTTTCAAACAGGCATTCGACAATCATGTTGTATTTGTATATGCAACAGGAGGCAATAAAGAAGAAAACAACTGGTATCAGAATAAAGCCCGTTTCGATGCCGAGACTTTCCTTTACAGAGGAAACGGTTCCATCGATGTGATTGCCGACAAAGATTTTATCCCTTCTGCTTATGCCGACCGGAATGTAGTCCTTTACGGAAATGCAGCCAACAATAAAGCGTGGAACAAGCTTCTGAAGAATGCTCCGGTACAGGTTCTGAAAGGTGAGATCCGTATGGGAGATAAAGTGATGAAAGGTAATAATCTGGGTACTTATTTTGTTTATCCTCGTCCCGACAGTCGTACAGCCAGTGTCGGTGTTGTAGCCGGAACAGGGATTGAAGGTATGAAAGCAACCTATCCGAATGATTACATCTCCGGTATTACCGGTTTTCCCGACCTACTGATCTTCAATGTGGATATCTTGAAGGAAGGCATCCATGGTGTTGAGGTATCCGGCTTCTTCGGTAATGATTGGAGTGTGGAAAACGGTTGTTTTATAACAGAATAAAGAGGAGGCGTTTTAGTCTACTTTTGGCTTGATCCAAAAGTAGGCAAAAGATCAAGGCTACACCTGCCTCGCTACTTCGCATCCTGCGTTCGCTGTCGCCTCCGAAACTCGCTTCGCTCAAACAGCGGATGAGCGTCCGCTCCGTCTTTCACCGTAGCAGCGAAGCCGGTGCAGCCTTGAACTTTTGGTTACTTTTCTTTCAAGAGAAAAGTAACATTCATTTCTGATAAATTACCAATCGGAGTAGTTCCTATACTAGGTATCTCTTTAAAAATAAGCCGGAGATAAGCATTTTCCTTTCTTTATTCCGTATATTTGAAAACGAATCAAAAAGAGCGGTATGGAGAACTATTATCTTTCACTTGTATATCTCTGTTGCGCGTGGCTTGTTTCTTCCTGCAATGTCTCCACTTCCCGCAAGCAGACAGACTTAATGATGAAAGACAGTATCTGTGGGACTCCGGCTCACAATATGTCAGCCAGGGAAATCCCTGCCCGGGAAGTACCGATGCGGTTATTGGAAAAGCTGGCGGAACTTTACGGGGATGAACCTCCCGGATTTACCGGTTTTTCAGTCACCAATAAGAACTGTCCTGATTTTATTTGCGGCGTATATGTGAACGAATCCAATAGGTTGGTGGTCCAGATTAAAGGCGATTCTATTGTGGCACGTAAACGGTTGGAAGATGTGTTGGATTCGAAAGACTTTCTCATTGAAACCGATGCTATATATACCCAAAAAGAACTGATAGCACTTAAAGAACAACTACTTGACAGACAAATATTATTGGGTGATTTACCCCTTCTCAGGAATGTGTCTTATACTAAAATGAGAACGCATGATATTGAGATATGCCTGATTGTCAATACTCCGGAGGAGCAAAAAAAGTTTCGTGAGCAAGTTATGGACTCTCCGGCTTTCTGTTTTACCGGACCGGAGATCCCCGATGGAAATACAGTGGTGGGAGTGAGTGATACGATGGGGATTGTTCTTCGTCCGGAGTATCCTGTCTATTCAACGGTAACAAAAGAAATCCGGTTTATCTTGTATAATAGTAGCAGGCATATGGTTCATTGCGACAGATATTATTTTATTACCTGTGAGGATGAAGAAGGCGTATGGCATCAATTATCCGGGAATCATTATGCTTTTTTAGATGTTGCTAACGGGGTGGGGAGCGGTGAATATACAGAGTTTTCTGCCGGTCTTAATCTGGATATATATAAGAATCGTGCGGGGTGTTACCGTTTTTTCTTTCATGTAATTCCCGGAGATGTGGGGTTTGCAACAAAAGTACTGATGATGGCTGAATTTCGCCTTTCGGATGATAAGGAGGAACTAAACCGAATAACTAAAAATCCTATGCCCGAAAGCTTCCTGGGAGGTTTGTCTGAACAGGAATTTCGTAAACAGGAAAAGCATATGCTGGAAACAACCGTATTCACAGTCGTAGAACAGATGCCCGAGTTTTCAGAAGGAGGACAAAAAGCCCTGTTAGCTTTTATAGCAGATAACATCCCGGAAAATATAACCGGAGAAGGACGTGCAACAGTCTCTTTTACTGTAGAAAAGGATGGCTCGTTGAGCGATATCAAGGTTGTTCGTTCTTCTTCGTACAAAGAACTCGATGACGAAGCAATCCGTATTGTTCGGAAAATGCCGAAATGGATTCCAGGTAAACACCGTGGAAAGACTGTCAGAGTAAAATATACCATTCCGGTCACTTTCCGTAAAAAGCAGGAGAGTAATAATCAATAAATCAGATGAAGTATGGAAAATCGACTTCTTTTATCAGTATGTATCGGTGGCCTGTTGTTTACTTTCGCCTGCAACATCTCCACTTCTCGTAAATCGGCGGACACGATGCCGAAAGACAGTATTAGTGAGACTCCGGCTCATAATATGTCAGGTCGGGAAGTCCCTGCCCAGGAAGTTCCGATGCGGTTATTGGAAAAGCTGGGTGAACTCTATGGAGATAATCCTCCCGGAGTTGTCGGCTTTTCGGTCGAGAGCAAGAAGTGTCCCGACTTTATCGGCGGCATCTATATTGATGATCGGGATACGTTGGTTTTCCAAATCAGGGGTGACTCTGCCACTGTCCGTAAACAACTGGAAGAGATATTGGGATCGAAGGAGTTCATTGTCGAACCAGGTTTGACCTATACTCAAAAAGAACTTTTAGCAATTAACGAGAAACTGACTGAACGATGGCGGCAACTCGAAAGAACTCCTGTGATGCGTAATGTGATAAGTACAGGGGTTGGAACACATGCTATCGAGATATGCCTGATTGTCAATACTCCTGAGAAACAAAAGGAATTCCGTGAGAATGTGATGGACTCCCCGGCTTTCCGTTTTACCGGTCCTGAGGTGCCCCCCATAAATACAACAGAAGGAGTGAATGATAAAAAAGGTGTTGCTCTTCGTCCTGAATACACTGTTTATTCAACGGAAACCAAGCAGGTAAAATTTATCTTATATAATCATAGCGGAGGTCCTGTTTATTGCGGTGCACATTATTACATCACCTATGAAGACGACAAAGGTGTCTGGCGCAAACTGCCTATCAATGATTTTGCAGTCGATATCCTTTATAGTGTAGAAAATGGAGACTGTTGGGAGTTCTCTGCTTCCCTTTACCCCGATGTGTATCCGAACCATACCGGACGTTATCGTTTTTTCTATGATGTTACCATCGGAGATATGCAGGTTGGTGACAAACTGTTGATGATGGCAGAATTTCGCTTGTCGGATAGCAAACAGGAACTGGCACAGGCTGCCAAGACACCTGTTCCCGAAACGATTCTGGGCGGTTTATCTGAACAGGAATATCGTGAAAAGGAGGAACATTTATTTGCAACGCGGGTATTCACTGTCGTAGAACAAATGCCCGAATTTCCGGATGGCGGTCATTCCGGTCTTTTAAAATTCATTGAGGATAATATCTCGAAGAACATAACAAAAGAAGGACGTGTGGCTGTTTCGTTTGTCGTGGAAAGAGACGGTTCGCTAAGTGACATTCAGGTCATTCGTTCTTCTTCATATAAAGAACTCGATGACGAAGCAATCCGTATTGTTCGGAAAATGCCGAAATGGATACCTGGCAGGCAGCGTGGTAAACCGGTAAAAGTAAAATTTACCGTTCCGGTAGATTTCCATAAAGGAGAAAATAACTAACAGGAATGAGATGGCAGGTATTGAATTTCCTGCCTCTTTTTTAATAAGTGAGAAGTACGCCTTCTCTTATCTTTTTTCGCTATATTTGGAAGCTGTATAACGTCTAATAGGAGGGTCTGTTTATGCGAATCATAGGATTTCTATTCGTGTACCTGTTTTTGTTGGCCGATTTGGGTGCACAGGTAAAAGACCGGTATCTTGAACTCACTCATGATACTCTTTCTGCCGAAATGGTTGGTACTAACTTCCTGCGTACGACATTTTCTTCCGTTCCGCAGGCTTTCTTTATGAATAAGGATTGCATGAACGATTGTAAAGCCTGGGAAATAGAACAGTTGGACGATATCTATCGGTTCAAAGCGGTTGAGGGCCATAACCTTTTTCATTATTCTACAGACGAATTATCAGCTAAAACGATGGAAGCATTGGCTGACCGGGAGTTATATGACTTGCTTTCGAATCTGTTCCGCCGTGCCTTCCTGCTGGCAGAAGATGCAGACGGATATAGTCTCGGCCTGGATGGGTATACCTGTTATTTCGCTTCTACGGATACTTGTGGAAAAGTGAGCGTCGGTTTGAAATGGGCACCTGAGGTCGGTTCTTTGTGCCGCGAATTGACCGACCTGGGAGATTCTGTTTACAGCCGGATTGTCAGGAATGAGACTGATTGGGCTTTGACGAAGCAGGCTGCTGCCGCCCTTTTGGAGAAATTGGAAAAAGAACCTGTCGATACTGTCCGTAATCCGGTTTATCGCGGCATCTGGCAGCTGGGATTACAACAGAAGAATCCGGTGGAGTTAAGTGAGGAACCTCAATTCCCCGGTTTTGTAGATATTGAAGCGTATTTTTATAATAAGATGGAGTATCCGGCAGATATGTTAAAAGCAAACAGGGGTGGTTACGCCGTTTGCCAGTTTACGATAGACACAATGGGAATGGTAAAAGATGTTTTTACGCTGGATAGTAGTGAGCCTGCCTGTGAAAAAGAGGTAAAGCGTCTGATAAATACAATGTCGCATTGGCTTCCGGCCTATGATAAAGCCGGCAAACGGGTGGAATGTATGTACGCTGTTTATGTCTCGTTCCGTCCGCAACGTTATTATACCCGGCAGAAAATACGCGAAGCATGGGATAAACAGAAAGAACAGCTGTTTGTCAATTATGAATCGGTAGCGGAGTTTCCAGGCGGTAGTGCTGCCTGTTTAGAGTTTATCAGGAAACATGTACAATATCCTTCTTCGTATATCGGTTCGAATAAGAATGTGAGGGTTACTTGTACATATACTATAAATACGTATGGAGAGTTGAAGGATTTTGAAGTTATTCGCAGTAGTAATATTCCTGAATTTGATGAAGAAGCTTTGCGGGTACTTCGGCTTATGCCGCGTTGGAAGCCGGCAACCAGTTGCTATCAGCAACCTCGTTTTATAGAATGCAGATATACTATTCCTGTTATATTTACAGACCCGGGGAAATAAGAATCGGTATCGTTATCGGTATGTTTTTATTAAGAGAGGAGGAAGATAATCTCTAACATCCCCTGCATCTGCCTTGCTATTGCGGATCTTATGTTTACTGTCGTTTGTGAACCGGCTTCGCTCAAACAGGTCAGCGAGCTCACAGACGACAGTGGAATTTATCGGTTCATTACTCGATATTTTTACGAATCTTAGTCAGATACTCCTTCATCGCTTCGGAATCTTTATCTTTGATGATATCTTGCAGGATATTCAATTCCTCCTGTATCCGGGAAATCTGTTTCGGAGTACGCGGATTGAAGAGAATTTCTGTCAATAGATAATCATCTTCAGACAGCAATCCGCGTGCAATCTTCATGTGACGTTTGAACGTTGTACCCGGTGCATCCTGATGTTTCATGATGGCGGCAAATACCATGGTCGAAGCAAACGGTATACCTAAAGAATAAGCAACCACCTTATCATGTTCCTCAAACGTATATTCACGTATATTCAGGCGAAGGCTGGAATAGATATCTTTGAAGAAAATCTTTCCCAAATGGTCACCTTCCGATATGATGATCGTATTTTCCTTTTCCAGATTTCCCAGATTGGCAAAAGTCGGACCGAACATCGGGTGAGTGGAGACATACGGGAATCCGCAGGTTTCGTAGAACTCTTTCAGATGCGTCTTCACGGAAGCGATATCTGAAATAATACAATACGGTTGCAGATAAGGAAGAACGGTTTTGAACGCATCGATCGTATAATTCAACGTAACACAATTGATAACCAGTTCGGGAGCAAAGTCTGCCACCTCTTCCGGCTTTTGTAACCGTACAGCATTGTAGATGAAACGCATGCGCTTCGGATCATTTTCCAATACAGCTACTTCGTGATCAAAACTCAGTAAATCGGTGAAGAAAGACCCCATCTTTCCGGCACCTAATATTAATATCTTCATTTTTTATTCATTCATGATGATCATCTGCTGACGAACAGACTCTTCGTGTATCTCTTTCAATATTTCCTTTACAAACTCAACATTCAGCTCCATTGTTTGTCCCATGTCCGAACGTTTTTCCAGTATTTCGCTGTAACGTGGTGACTGTAGGATGGGCATGTTGTGTTCCTTCTTATACACACCGATCTCACGGGAGATACGCATACGTTTAGCCAGCAACTCGAGCAATTGTTCGTCGATACCGTCGATCTGGCGGCGCAGTTCGGCCAGGTTTTCCGTTGTCTGTGTCTCGTTACGGATAACCAGCAGGTTGACAACATAATCCAGCACATCCGGAGTGATTTGCTGTGAAGCATCGCTCCATGCACAATCCGGACACGGATGAGATTCGATCATCAGACCGTCGAAGCTCAGGTCCATAGCCTGCTGTGAAAGCGGAGCGATCAGTTCGCGTTTACCACCGATATGGCTAGGATCGCAGAAGATCGGCAAGTTCGGCATGCGGCGGCGCAGTTCGATAGGAATATGCCACAGCGGCAGGTTACGGTACATCTTCTTGTCATACGAGCTGAATCCGCGGTGGATAGCTCCCAGTTTGTGGATACCGGCTCCGTACAGACGTTCGAATGCACCGATCCACAATTCCAGGTCCGGGTTTACCGGGTTCTTGATCAGGACAGGAATATCTACCCCTTTCAACGCATCGGCAATCTCCTGTACGGCGAATGGATTGACGGTTGTACGGGCGCCGATCCACAAGATATCGATCCCTGCTTTCAAAGCTTCGAATACGTGGTCTTTCGTTGCCACTTCGGTAGCGACATACATGCCTGTCTCTTTTTTCACACGTTTCAGCCATTGTAATCCGACTGCACCGATACCTTCGAATCCTCCCGGTTTTGTACGTGGTTTCCAGATCCCAGCACGGAATATTTTAACACCTTTCGATGCAAGCTGTTGAGCTGCCTCCATTACTTGTTCTTCTGTTTCGGCGCTACACGGTCCCGAGATGATGATGGGACGCTGAGGGTCCACACCGGGTAATAAGATTGATTCTAATTCCATTTCCATGATTGTATACTTTTATTTGTTTATTTCTAATTGTTTGATTCTGTTTAATGCTTCCTGTAATGCTTCATTCTTGCAGCAAAGGGAGATGCGGATATAACGTTCGCCACAGCTGCCGAAAATAAATCCGGGAGTGATAAAGACATTGGCCTCGTACAACACTTTGTTTGCCAGCGCTTCGCTGCCTTCAGCTTCTGCCGGAATCTTTCCCCAAAGGAACATGCCTACCTGGTTTTCATCATACGTACATCCTATAGCATGCATGATCTGTCCGGCCAGGTCGCGGCGGCTGCGATAAGTACGGTTCATATTGTCGTACCATTCTTTCGGAGCTTTCAGGGCTTCCACCGCAGCATGCTGCATCGGTTTGAACTGGCCCGAGTCGATATTGCTCTTAACCTTCAGTATCCATTGAACGAACTGTGCATTTGAAGCCAGCATAGCCATACGCCATCCGGGCATGTTGTGCGCCTTGCTCATCGAATTCATTTCGATGCAGATGTCTTTTGCTCCCGGCACACTGAGAATACTTAGCGGATGCTCGTTCAGGATAAAACTGTATGGATTGTCATTACATATAATAATCCCGTGTTTACGTCCGAAAGCAACCAGCTTTTCAAAAAGCTCCATGCTAGCATTGGCTCCGGTCGGCATATTGGGGTAATTCACCCACATCAGCTTCACATTGGAAAGATCGCTCTCTTCCAGTGCTTCGAAATCCGGTTGCCACCCCAATTCCTCTTTCAGTTCATAGGGAATAAGGTTTGCCTGTACCAGCTTGCTTACCGAACTGTAGGTCGGATAGCCCGGGTTGGGTACCAATACGCCGTCGCCCGGATTCAGGAAAGCCAGTGAGATATGCAGGATACCTTCTTTGGATCCGATCAGCGGCTGGATCTCCGTCTTCGGGTCCAACTCCACATCATACCAGGTCTTGTACCAGTCTGCGAAACCTTTACGTAATTCCGGAATACCTACATACGGCTGATAACCATGCTCATTGGCATTATGGGCATGTTCGCACAATGTCTCGATCGTCTGTTCCGAAGGAGGCAGGTCGGGACTACCTACGCCCAGGCTGATTACATTCTTGCCTGCGGCATTCATTTCGGCTACCTCTTTCAGTTTCTTCGAGAAGTAGTATTCCTGTACGCTGCCGACGCGGTCGGCAGGTGTGATATTACACACTTTGTTTTCCTTCTGCATATTCACCTAAAATTTTTAAGTCCTTTGTTAATGGTATGATCGCATCCAATGCTTGTTTGTATCTGGTATAATCAGTAAATGTCAGGTCGATATAGAACAAATATTCCCATTCGCGTCCGATGATCGGGAGCGATTGTATTTTAGAAAGATTCATGTCGTAAAAAGAGAGGATGGAGAGCACTTTGGAAAGACTACCGGAGGTATGGGGGAGAGCGAATACCAGTGAGGATTTGTTGATGTCTGCCTTTTCAAGCATGTCTTCAGCCGTCCATCGGTCTGCCAGGGCAAGGAAGCGAGTGAAGTTTCGTTTGTTTGTCTCGATCCCTTCGGCAAGGATTTCCATGTTGTATATTTGAGCAGCCAGCTTACCGCAGACGGCGGCGTGTCCTTTCAGGTTATTTTCGGAAATCCAGCGGGCGCTCATGGCGGTATCTTCTTTTTCCACCATCTTCACGTTCGGCAGGGTATCGAGGAAGTCGGTACATTGCATCAGTGCGATCGGGTGGGAGTTGACTTCCGTTATTTCGTGTATCGTCGTACCCGGCAGTGCAACCAGCGAATGCGAAATACGCAGTTTGTATTCACCGATCACCCGCAGACCGCTTTCACGTATCAGTTCATGATTCTGCAGCAGGCTTCCGGCAATCGTATTCTCGATGGCCATCAGACCCAATATCGTGGGGTCTTTCTTGATGGTCGTGATTACATCTCTGAATGTATTGCATCCAACAATCTCAATTTCTCCACCTTCATAGAAGCTACGGGCTGCGATGTCGTGATACGAACCGGCTATTCCCTGAATTGCTACTCTCTTTTTCATCTTTCTGTCTTAAAGTCATAAAAAAAGTCCCACCGTAACCGGCAGGACTTCATATTATTATTGATACATATTATCTATCATCAACGCTTTACATATAAATTCCTGCCTTCACTTTGCTAAAGTAAAAGTAATAAAAGAAATATGTAAAGCTAAATCGATTCATTTGTCTCGTTTGTTTTTAAATACGCAGCAAAAGTAACGCTTTTTTGGAAACTACAAGCGAAAAGTGATATTTTTTTTGTGTTACCCTATAAAAATAATGTTCAGACTACTTTTAATCCGGCTTGCAGTGTCAACATTTCTTTCGGAACGGACTTTTTAATGCTCTCGATCAGCATGCCTGCGATCGTATGGCGGATAAAATCCTTGCGGGTGATCCAGACGATTTCGCGTGCCGGTTTAGGGATCGCAAAAGGACGTACCAGTGCTTTTTGTTCCTCGCTGAGTTGCAGAGTTGCTAGTTCCGGTATGAAAGTGACGCCATTTCCGCTTTCCACCATTCGCATGAATGTTTCCAGGCTTCCCAGGCGGTAGGCAGCCTGACGCAGTTTTACTTTCTCCATCTGGCAGAAGCGCATCAACTGGTCGCGGAAACAATGTCCTTCATCCAGTAGCCAGAGATGTTCGTCACTGATGTCTGCGGTACGGATCAGATCCTTTTTGAAGACCGGATCGTTCTTGGCAACATACCCGAAAAATTGCTCATAATATAATGTATCGCCTTGCAACTGGTTTTCCGACGGTTGGTTGGCAATGATAGCAGCATCGATCTCTCCGTTCAGTATGGCTGCCATGGTCGGAGCCGTTTTCATTTCCAGGATACGGATATCCAGTTCCGGATGTTTTTCCGACAACTGCTGGAAGAAACGGGGAAGCAGATACGGCGCGATGGTCGGGAGTACTGCCAGGCGGAATGTACCTTTCAGCGACTGTTCTTCTTCATTAACGATATCTTTGATCAGGGAAGCCTGATAAAGAACCGTACGTGCCTGGTCGATTACCTTGCGTCCGGCTGGAGTAGGGCAGACCGGCTGCATATTACGATCGAATAGTTTGATCCCTAGTTCGTCTTCCAGTTTCTGGATCATCATACTGAGGGTAGGCTGTGTCACTCTGCAATGTTCTGCCGCTTTGGCAAAATGGCGGTATGTGTCTACCGCAAGGATGTACTCAAGTTGCTGTATATTCATTGTCTTTCAATTCTCATGATATTAATCCTTACGAAAATCAATTACAAAGATATAAAAATTCTGTTATGTAGCGTATTACTTTAAATCTTTGTATAAGGTGAAATTGTTTTGATAGATTTTATCTATTAGTGTATAGTAATTATCTGTTTGACAGATGTTTATATCTAGTGTATCTTTGCAGTATAGAAAAACAAAAACGTATAACATATAAAAATTAAGAATTATGAAAACATTAGATTATTTGCATTTAGATGCATCAGCAGCAAACAAAGTAGTAGAAGCATTACAGCAGTTATTGGCCGATTACCAGGTATTCTATACAAACCTGCGCGGATTTCATTGGAACATTAAAGGACATGGTTTCTTCGTACTTCACAGTAAATTTGAAGAAATGTATGACGATGCAGCCGAAAAGGTAGACGAACTGGCAGAACGTATCTTGATGTTGGGTGGTGTACCTGTAAACAAATTCAGTGAATATCTGAAAGTGGCAAGAGTGAAAGAAGTATCAGGTGTTTCTTGTGGCGATGAGGCTTTGGAAAATGTCCTGAACACTTACGGACAGTTTATTGCGGAAGAACGTAAACTTCTTTCCCTTGCATCGGAAGCAGGAGATGAAGCTACAGTTGCACTGATGAGCGATTATCTGAAAGAACAGGAAAAATTGGTTTGGATGTTAGTAGCTTATTCTACTTGCGACTGCAAGAAGTAATGAGAAATAAGTATAAGTATTAATAATTCATTCGTTGCGTTAGGAAAGAGGTTACCGTGAGGTAGCCTCTTTTTTTGTGTAGGGTAGATAAAATTTTATGCAGCGTCTGATATGTAAAATGTGAGGTCTGTTTTCATAGTGAAAAGTATGTAATTGAATCGAATTTTAGTAACTCCAAAATTGCTTCTTCTTACAATTTTAAACCTGTGAATGAAATATTTATTTTATTGTGTAACAGCTATATATAAGGAAAAATAAGAGCTGTGGGCTATTTCTTGAATAATGAGTAATGACTAGATTAAACGATCGTTTTTTTTAGTCACCGCAAAAGTATACATAAAAAATTGAATAAACAAAATTAAAAAATCATCATCCCTTGTGAAACATGCCATAATGCAAAATTAGAAGTTTAAAATTAACATTTTATCGATACATGAAAATGACTAAAAAAAACGATCGTTTTTGCTAGTCATTTTCGTCGTTACGATTTGTGACTGACGAACTTTTTTTGTGCCCTAAAAACAATGAAAAATGGCTAGTATTATGTTGATTATCACAGGGGTGATAATTTCGATCCTACTTTCTTCTTTTATTATACCGCGGATATTGGTTGTAGCTTTCCGGAAGCGGTTATTTGACATTCCTGACGAAAGAAAAGTCCATCAGGGCATTATTCCTCGTTTAGGAGGTCTCTCTTTTGCTCCCTCTATTCTCTTTACATTATCCTTTACAACGGGGCTTCGTTACCTTATCGGTTACGAGATTCCGGAGGAGATGTTGTGCTTTATCATACCGGAATTTTATTTTTTGGTCTGTGGGTTAACATTACTGTTCCTTGCCGGGATAAAAGATGATCTGGTGGGGTTACGTTATCGTTCGAAGTTTGTTATACAGATCATAGCAGCCGCCATGATCCCTTTATCCGGTTTATGGATAAACAATCTGTATGGCATCTTGGGGATTCATGAATTAACTCCCTGGCTCGGAATACCATTGACTATTTTATTGATTGTGTTTATATGTAATGCGATCAACCTGATTGATGGTATCGATGGCCTGGCTTCAGGTTTGAGTTGTGTATCGTTGATCATTCTAGGTTGCTTGTATATTCATAATCATTTATGGATGTATGCTATGCTTGCATTTGCTTCGTTCGGAGTGCTAGTCCCCTTTTTCTATTATAATGTATTTGGCAAAGTCGAACGATGCCGGAAAATCTTTATGGGGGATACCGGTAGCCTGACATTAGGTTATATCCTATCTTTCTTAATTATCCGTTATTCTGTTTGTGCTCCTGATATTATACCTTACTCGGATGGGGCAATCATTGTTGCATTTTCAACAATAATTATCCCTATGTTCGATGTGATGAGGGTTATGTTTGTACGTTGGCGCAGCCATAAGGGGATATTTGTTGCCGATAAGAATCATATTCATCATAAATTATTGAATATGGGGTTAACGCAGTGGCAAGCTATGTTATTGATATTGATTATGGCTTGCTTATTTAGCGGTGTGAATATTTGTTTGATATCATATATTGACAACAATATTCTGATAGGATTTGATATTCTTGTTTGGACAGGCCTTAATCTATGGTTTGACAGGATACGGAAAAAACATCTGGCAGAAAAGTCTACTTAATGTAGACTTTTAGGAATATCGTTGGATTTTGAAATATTGTAAGAATAAGAATAAATAAGTTTTTTATAAACAGAAAAATTATGAAAGCATGTTTTATGGGGTTGGGATATATTGGACTTCCCACAGCTATCATTGCAGCAAAGCATGGAATAAATGTTTTAGGTGTCGATATCAATCCGGGTGTGGTGGAAATGACAAACCAAGGTAAACTTCATATTATTGAACCAGGGATGGAAGAGTATTTGCAAGAAGTTGTAAATGCAGGATTGTTGAAAGCTTCTACCACTCCTGAAATCAGCGATGCTTATTTTATGGTTGTGCCCACTCCGTTCAAAGGTAATCACGAACCGGATATTTCTTATGTGGAAGCAGCCACCCGCTCCGTTCTTCCTTATTTGAAGGAAGGAGATTTATATGTAATAGAGTCAACATCTCCAGTGGGAACTACTGAAAAGATGCAAAGTCTGATTTTTTCAGAGCGGCCGGAATTGAAAGATAAAATATATATCGCTTATTGTCCGGAACGGGTTTTACCGGGAAATGTCATTTATGAATTAGTCCATAACGATCGTGTGATTGGAGGAATCAATGAAGAATCGACGGAAAAGGCCATTCAATTTTATGGTCGGTTTGTACAGGGAACCTTGCATAAGACGAATAGTAAAACGGCAGAAATGTGTAAATTGACGGAAAATTCATCCCGTGATGTGCAGATCGCTTTCGCCAACGAACTTTCACTCATCTGCGACAAAGCCGGTATCAATGTATGGGAACTGATCGAATTAGCCAACAAGCATCCGCGTGTCAATATTCTGCAGCCTGGAGCGGGAGTAGGAGGGCATTGTATTGCTGTAGACCCTTATTTCATCACAGCCGAATTTCCGTACGAGTCGCAATTGATATCCAAAGCACGAGAAATCAATAATTACAAATCCTTCTGGTGTGCCGAAAAGGTACAGAATGCCATATTAAGGTTTGAATTAGAGCATCACCGCAAACCGGTTGTTGCTATGATGGGACTTGCTTTTAAACCTAATATTGACGATTTGCGTGAATCTCCGGCTAAATATATTACAACCAAAGTGATGCAAGCCTGTAATAATGCGGATATTCTGATTGTTGAGCCAAATGTGAAAGAGCACAAAGTGTTTAAACTGACCGATTATAAAGAAGCCTATGAGAAGGCGGATATTGTGGTGTTTTTAACGGCACATGAGCCATTTAAAGAATTACCTTATACGAAAGGTAAGGTTATATTAGATTTTTGTGGTATTTATAAAAGGTAAGATTATTTAAAATAATGTCTAAGGGTATTTTTTGATCTTATTTAGATTGATTACTTAATATATGGAAGATAGCCTAAATAGAAACATAAGACTTATAAAAAATACCCTTTTTCTATATTTTAGAATGTTATTAGTAATGGCTGTTAATTTTTATGCAAGTAGAGTATTTCTTGATAAATTAGGAGTCATTGATTATGGTATATACAATGTTGTAGGTGGAGTTGTAGCTATTTTTTCTTTTTTTAAAAATTCTATGACACAAGCTTCTTTACGATATTTGTCTTTTTCTCTAGGAAAGAATGATAGTGTAAATACAAAAAAAGTATTTGTCACATGTATTAATGTTCATTTGGTTTTATCTTTTGTACTTATACTTTTTTCTGAAACTATAGGGGTCTATGTCATTAATACTTGTATTAATATACCTTATGATCGATTGTTTGTGGCTAAATTGATATATCAAATCTCTATATTTTCTGCTGTTATAACACTACTTAGTGTGCCCTATAATGCACTTATTTTATCATATGAGAAAATGAGTGCTTTTGCTTTAATTTCGTTAATTGAAGCCTTTTTTAAAATTGTTATAGTCGTTGTTTTGAGTTATAATAAGAATATAGATAAACTTATATTGTATGCTGTTTTATTGTTCTTGTCTGAATTATGTATTAGGTTTATTTATTATTTTTATTGTAAATATAAATTTAGAGGTATAAAATATATATTTAGTTTAGATGTTAAATCATTTAAAGAGATGTTTTCTTTTACAGGATGGACTATGTTTGGGAATATTGCATATATGTCTTATACCCAAGGTTTGAATATTTTATTAAATATATTCTTTGGACCTACAGTGAATGCTGCGAGAGCTATTGCTGTACAAGTTCAACAGGCAATATCATCTTTTATTCAAAATTTTCAGTCAGCCGTAAATCCTCAAATAATAAAAGCTTATGCTTATAATGAGTTTAATCTTATGCAAATGTTAGCTTTTAAATCTAGTAAATATTCATTTTTTATTTTACTTATACTAGTAATACCCATAATTACAAAATGTGATTATGTGTTAAGTTTATGGCTTAAAATAACACCTGAATATACAGCATCTTTCATTAGAGTTATGCTCTGTATATCACTTATTGAATCTCTTTCGAATCCATTGATAATAATGGCTCAGTCAACGGGGATAATTAAAAAGTATCAAATAATTATAAGTTCTATCTTAGTTTTAATAATTCCTATATCATATGTTACTTTATTATATTTTCATCAACCAATTATTGTTTTTATAGTTCAATTAGTTGTTGTTTTTGTGACTCAGAATGTTAGATTTGTTCTTGTAAAAAGAATGCTGAATATGTCAGGTACATATTATCTTAAAAATGTAATTTATCCAATATCTATAGTGACAATAATAACTATATCTTTTTCATTTATAGCTAGTCTATATTTTAGAGATAATTTACCTTGTTTTATATTTTACATTTTATTTCAAAGCTTGTTTACATTATTTATTATTTATTTATTTGGTGTAGATAAAACTGAGAGAAAATACTTAATTAATATTTTATTAAAGCAAAAAAAATAAATGATTGATAAATCTGTTGAAAATAAAGATTGTGTTGGGTGCTATTCTTGTATTCAAAAGTGTCCGAAAGAATGTATTATAATGAAAAAGGATAAAGAAGGATTTTATTATCCATGTATAGACAAATTATCTTGCATTGGATGCAACGTTTGCGAAAAAGTCTGTCCTGTTTTAAATAAGAATATGAAATCTGTATATCCTTTAATATCATATGCTTTTATTCATAAAGATGAAAAAAAAAGGAAGGAAAGTTCTACAGCAGGTGCTTTTATATTTTGTGCTGAAAAAGTATTGAATCAAAATGGAATTGTTTTTGGATGTACTTTTGATAATAATTGGCAGGCCAAACATATTTCAATAGAGGCTATAAAAGATTTATATTTACTAGTTGGTTCAAAATATGTACAGAGTCAAATTGGGAATACTTATTTAGATTGTGAACTTCAATTACGTTTAAGACGTTTGGTTTTATTTTTAGGAACGCCATGTCAAATAGCTGGTTTAAAATCTTTCTTAGGAAAGGATTATATAAATTTAATTTGTATTGATTTGATATGTCATGGAATACCTAGTCCTGGTGTTTGGGATGTTTATTTGAATTGGAGAAAAACAAAAATGGAACAACAACTATGTAAGAAACTAGAAATTTGTAAGGTTAATTTTAGAAATAAAATGAAGGGGTGGTGTAATTATGCTTTACAAATTGAATATAAAGATGGGGAAGGTAATGTATATGAGGATTTTATTTTAAGTTGGTCTGCAGATTTGTATATGATTTCGTTTCTTAAAAATTTAAATGTGAGACCCTCTTGTTTTAAGTGTAAATTTAGAAATCAAAGAAGTGGTTCAGATATTACTATTGGTGATTATTGGAAATTTTATGAATTGTATCCTGAATATGCAAACGATGATAAAGGAGTAAATGCAATTATTGTAAATACACCTAAAGGCATGTCTTTTTTTGAAAAAAACGATTATAGAGGATTTATAACAAGTTATGAAAATGTAATCTATGGAAATCCGCAATTAATTAAATCCCACATTCCTCATGTGAACAGGTCCTTGTTCTTTAAAAATTTGTATGACACTGAATTTGATATTTTGATTGATAAGTCATTGAATCTTTCTTTGAGAAAAAAAATAATATTTAAAATTTCCCAATATATTAATAATTTGAAATGAAAACAGTCGGTATTCTAACAGTTCATCATTATCATAATTATGGTTCAGCTTTACAAGCTTATGCCACTCAATTTATTTTTGATAAAATGGGGTATGAGACATCTATAATTGATTATAGATCTCCTGAATTATTTTATGCAGAGGTGAATTGTTTAAATTATGATTTTCCAGATGATAGAGAACTTATATTATTAGAAAAAAAGAAATATAGTAAAATAAAATATATTATACTGTCTGTGTTAAATTATTTTTCCATTCCTGTGTTTTTGTATAAAAAAATGAGATTAAATATTGGTGTAGATTTGTATAAAATGTGGTTAGATAATTTGAATTTATCTCGAAAATATTATAACTTAAAAGAATTATATTCTAATCCTCCTATATATGATATTTATGTAATTGGAAGTGATCAAGTATGGAATACTTTTATTACTTATAATAATCCAGCTTATTTTCTTTCTTTTGTAAAAAATGATTCGATAAAAATTGCATTTTCTACAAGTATTGGAATTCCTTTTATTCCAGACAATTTACTTTGTGATTTTAAGAAAGGATTATGTAATTTTACAGGATTATTATTGCGTGAAACAGAAGCTGTAGATTATGTAGAATCTTTAGGATTTTCTGCAGATCAAGTATTAGATCCAACACTCATGTTGTCTCAAGATGAATGGATGAATAAATCTAATAGGAATTTAAATATACCATTTGAAAGTTATATTTTTGCCTATTTTTTACATCCTACGGATTGGTGTTATAGATTATTATCTGTCATTCAGAAAAAAACTTCGTTGCCCATTGTGTTTATAGGTTGTGGGAAGAAAATATCTACAAATACTTATTATACAGGACCAATTGAGGTGTCTGATTTTTTGACTTTAATTAGTCGTTCTACTAGTGTCGTTACCAATTCATTTCATGGAATGGCATTCGCTTTGAATTTTAACAAGTTGTTATTTTCAACATATAGAAGCGATGAGTCTGATCGATCAATGAATTCACGGCATCGTACTCTTATAGATTTGTTTTCTATTGAAAGTAATGTCTATTTAGAAAAATCATTTGATGAAAATAAATTATCATTTGAGATGAATTATGAAAAAATTAATTCGTTGTTAAAAAAATATAGAGAGAATACTTTGAGATTACTACGTAATATTATTGATAAATGAAACTTTGTTCTTTTGATATCTTTGATACTTCTTTAGTTCGTATATGTGGAGCTCCATCTAATGTTTTTTTTTTAACTGGAGTGAGACTTTTTGGTAATAATGAATCTTTGATTAAAGAATATGTGAATTATCGAAGTGCAGCTGAAAGAATGGTTAAAAGTGTTACTTGTAAATCAAATGTATCTTTGTCGGACATTATCGGAATATTTGATGATAATTATATATCCAAAATTGGAGTATCAAAAAAAGAATTAGAAATTATAGAAAAAGAAATTGAATATAATAATTTAGTTCCCGTCAAAGAAACATCAGATCTTATTGAGAATTATCGAGAGAAAGGTTATACTATAGCATTTATTTCAGATATGTATTTACCTTCTGATTTCATAAGAAGTGTTTTGTCTAAAAGTCATCTAATAAAAGAAATAGACTATTTGTTTGTTTCTATTGATTATAATGCGAATAAATATGATGGAACATTGTATGATGTTATTTATGATGATTTGAAACCCAAAGAATGGATACATTTTGGTGATAATTTGCATTCTGATGTAAAAATGGCTCGTTTGAAAAATGTTAGTGCGAATCATTTATCATATAAATATACTAATGATGAAATAGAGTGGATTATAAAGAAAGAAACTAATTTTTATTTATTATATGAAGAAATTGTAGCAGGATTGATTCGTGCTGCAAGATTACAATTTCAAAATAATACATTTTCTATAATAGCTGCAGATATTGTTGCGATGAATTATGTACCATTTGTTAATTGGTTAATAAATGATGCTATAGGTCGTAATATTGATTGTCTCTATTTTTTGTCTAGAGATAGTTTGATATTTTATCGAATAGCTCAATCTTTGAATAGACCTGAAATAGAATATCGTTATTTGCATTTGTCACGTAAATCTATTTATTTGCCTTATTTAATATCTGGTGAAATTTCTTCTTACTTGGATTGTATAGATACATTTGAAGGATATACACCGAAAAGAATATTTGATACTTTTTCGATTCCTTCTGATTTTTATATGAAATATTTGCAAAAGGTAGGATTATCGGAATTGGATATATTGGATCAGATAAATTTATCAAAATTTATCTCAGTACTTGAAGATATTTCTTTTAAGTGCTATGTTATTAATATCGCTAACAAAGCAAGAAAGAATCTTCTAGGATATTTGCAACAAGAAAAAGTTATTGGTTTAAATTCTAATTCTGCTTTAGTTGATCTTGGTTGGTTAGGAACTACTAGGAAAATATTGAATAAAATTTTAGAAGAAGATTCTTTTGAGCAAATTTATATGTATTATTGGGGTGTATTATCCAATAGACTTTCTTCTATATATGGAATGTATTCTTCCTATGTATATTTAGAAGATTCCCCAATTTGTAAAAAAAATATATTAGTGATGGAGCATTATTTTTCTTGTAATAGTGAAGGGTCTACATTAGGTTATGAGAAAAAAGATGGCTTTTATATACCTGTATTGTCAGATGTTGAAAATTCTAATTTTAAAATTGTATTGCAAGAAATGAATAATGATATAAGTGTTAAGGTTGCTTCATTTGTATCGTTATATGATGAGGAAATATTAAATATACTGTTTGATGTAATGAAGCGAAAAGGACTTGAAACGTTAATTAGAATGCGTTTGTATCCTTCATATAATGAAGCTAAATGTTTTAGAAATGTAATTGTTGGTGATTCAATAAAAGGTGAGTCTGTAGTTGTTCAAAAGTTGAGTCTTATAAATGCGCTATTAGTTTTATTTATCGGTTATATGAGGAATCGTAGATGCTGGCCTGAGGCTTCTATAATTTATACATTCAATTTTCGTCCATTTTTGTACATGTATCATTTTGTAAGAGATAATATGCAAATGATAAGAATTTTAATAAAGAAATTTTTAAATTATGGAATTGGTAATAGGTAATTCGATTGTTTATGTTTTATGTTGGACTTTTTATATATATAAGAAAAGAAAGTTAGATGTTGGATTTGTTTTATTGACTATTTATAGTATCTCTGCAATCGTAGGTATTTTTTACTATCAAACAAACGAATTTGATTTTAAAATAAGAATGCTGCCATATGTTTATCTTCTTTTTTCTTTTTTTGTCTGTTTTTATCCTTTTTTGTGTTTTGATAGTTCCCGGATTAAGAATATTCGGATTAATTGTAGCAAGAATTTTATTAAATATCTTTCTTTTGTTAGCATAATTACAACTATAGAGGTATTGTTGGAGAATATTTATATATTATTCTCTTATTCAATAACAACATTTGCTTTTATTTACAATAAAGAAATAGATGTTTTTGATCAATATACTTTTTTAGGGAAACAGTGTTATATATTTGCCAATATATTTCAATATATATTACCTCTTCTATTCTATATTTATCTTTCTAAATATAAGATCAAAAAAATATATGTGTTTTTTTTTGTATTAGCATTGTTAAATCCTTTTTTAAAAAGTTTGGTTTCTGCTTCACGAGGTGATATTTTTTCTTTTTTTGCATATAATATCTCTTTATTTATTTTTATAAGGCATATATTATGCGATAAGTATCAACGAAAAATATGGTTATTCTTTGTTATATCTTTAATCTTCTTTGTTGTATCTGTTTTAGCAATATCTTTTTCAAGATATATTGCTAAAAATTCATCAAGTGATTTTTTTAATTATTTTATCATATATATTGGTGAGGGTCAAGTTAATTTTAATAGTTTTATTTGGGATCAGAATATATATACAGAAGGTGATAAAACAATTTCAATATTTAAAAGTATTCTTGGATATGATGTTCCTATAGATCCTTTAGATTTACAGTATAAATGGGAAATTACTGGTGTGTCTCAAAGACGATTTTATACTTTTGTTGGTGATTTTGTTTCTGATTATGGTGCTTTTGGTGCTTTGATGTTTTTTTTTATATTAAACCTTTTGGTGAAAAAAAATTTAAAGAACAAATCTTATATAAATCTTGATAGCTTATTTTTAATAATGATTATTCTTTATGTTTTTGTATATGGATATTCTCTTTTTGCATTTCGAAGATATTACCAACAAACTATTTTGCTGGTGAATATTTTATTTTATTTATTATTTGTTATGTTGAGACTTATGACGAATAGTCAATTTAAAAGAAATATATAATGAAAGTTCTTGTACTAATTGTTACATACAATTCAATGCGCTGGATAAGAAGATGTTTGGATTCTGTTTTATCCAGTAATCTTAAGCCTGATATATTCGTTGTTGATAATTATTCAACAGATGGAACAGTTGATTTTATTAAAACCAAATCAGAAACAAAATC
>OMGR01000345.1_pt1 | contig 37086 bp, 33 predicted proteins | sample 1646061 | NCBI WGS metagenome assembly OMGR01 (sample SAMN05578583, study PRJEB25193) | human gut metagenome | biome: Human Microbiome; feature: human-associated habitat; material: feces | host: Homo sapiens | place: USA:Birmingham | reverse complement strand
AATAAACCTGTAATGGCTAAGTCACTTTGATAAAGGGATAGCTCATTATTGATAATATCTGAAATAAAATATGCCAATCAAACCTCGTCGTATCGAACTCCTGGCTCCGGCAAAGGATTTAACCTGTGGTATCGAAGCGATCAATCACGGTGCCGATGCCGTCTATATCGGTGCGCCAAAATTCGGTGCGCGTGCAGCAGCCGGAAATTCGTTGGAGGATATCCGTGCCCTTTGCGATTATGCCCATCTATATAATGCCCGTATCTATGTAGCGTTAAACACCATCCTGCGTGAAGACGAATTGCCGGAAGCGGAGCAGTTGATCTGGCAACTTTACCAGGCCGGTACGGATGCTTTGATCGTGCAGGATATGGGAATTACCCACCTGAATCTGCCGCCTATCCCTTTGCATGCCAGCACACAGACCGATAACCGGACACCTGAAAAGGTAAAGTTCCTGGAATCTGCCGGATTCACACAAGTGGTTTTGGCACGTGAACTGTCGCTGAACGAGATCAGATGTATCTCGGAGCAGACGACTGTACCCCTGGAGGTGTTTGTGCACGGCGCTTTATGTGTCAGTTATAGCGGGCAATGTTATTTGAGTGCTGCCCTGAGCGGGCGAAGCGCTAATAGGGGCGAATGTGCACAATACTGTCGCCTGCCGTATTCGATGATGGATGCAAACGGGACGGAGATCGTACATAACAAACATTTGTTGTCGCTTAAAGACATGAACCGCTCCGATCAACTGGAAGCATTGCTGGATGCAGGTGTTTCGTCGTTGAAGATAGAAGGACGATTGAAAGACGTCACCTATGTAAAGAATATAACAGCTTATTACCGGAAAAAGCTGGATGCAATCCTGGCACATCATCCGGAATATTGCAGGGCTTCGGCAGGAACAAGTACCTATACGTTTGAACCGGTGGCAGAGAAGAGCTTCAACAGAGGATTTACTCCTTTCTTCCTGCATGAACGGTCGAAAGATATTACTGCTTTCGATACGCCGAAGTCGTTAGGGGAACCGGTAGGGACCGTGAAGGAGTTGAAAGGTAACTCGTTTACAGTGGCTGGTTTGAAACAATTGAATAATGGTGATGGCCTGGTGTTCTTCAATAATCGGGGTGAGTTGGAAGGATTCCGTGTGAACAGGGTGGAGGCGAACCGCGTTTTTCCATTGGATATGCCGGACATAAAGCCTAAAACACCTCTCTATCGTAATTTCGATCAGATGTTTGAGAAGCTTTTGGCGAAACCTTCGGCCGAACGAAAACTCTCTGTAAAGATTGAGTTTCTCGATAACGCTTTTGGCTTTACCTTGGCAATGGAGGATGAAACCGCTGCGCGAATAATGTTAACGGAGCCGTTTGCCAAAGAACCGGCACGGCGTGAGCAAACAGAAAATATTCGTACCCAACTGTCAAAATTAGGAAATACACCGTTTGAAGCCTCGGAGGTCATTGTACAGATGGGCGGGAATTGGTTTGTCCCTTCTTCTTTGCTGGCGGATATGCGGCGCAAGGCTGTCGGGAAGTTACAGGCTGACCGGACCATTCGTTATCAACGGGAATTGGCGCGTAAGGTGGAACCGGCGAAAGAGATACCGTTCCCTGAACGTCAATTGACTTATTTGGGGAATGTATCGAACAGCCGGGCAAAAGCTTTCTATAAGATGCATGAGGTGGAGACGGTAGCCGATGCCTTCGAATTGAAGCCGGAGAAGGATGTTCCGTTGATGTTCACAAAACATTGCCTGCGCTATAGTATGGGATGGTGTCCGACATACCAGAAACAGAAATCACCGTATAAAGAACCGTATTACCTTTTGTATAAAGACACCCGGCTCCGTCTGCAGTTTGATTGCAAGCGGTGCCAGATGTTGGTATATGAAGCGGAAGAATAGAGAAAATTTGAACTATAATACACAATAAACTTATTATGAAACAGCACCTATTAACCTTTTTACTCGTCTTGTTCACCTTCACTTCCTGTGCGGATAAACCGCTTGACCCCTCTAAACCGGTTTATGTAACAGTGAAAACAACGATGGGCGACGTTACTGTCCTTCTTTATGATGATACGCCATTGCACCGGGATAACTTTATAAAACTTTGCCAGTCCGGTGAATATGAGGGAATGTTGTTCCATCGTATTATTAAAGACTTCGTTGTACAAGGAGGCGATCCTACAAGTAAAGCCCATGAACCGGGTGTATTATATGGTGATGGCGACGGCGGCTATACTGTTCCTGCCGAGATACTCCCTAACCATTTCAATAAACGAGGTGCCTTGATCGATGCCAAAGAAAGCGACGACGTAAACCCTGAACGGGCATCAGCCGGAACCCAGTTCTGTTTTGTACAGGGAAAAGTACTTTCCGATACCGAACTTGACGAAAAAGAAGCACGGATCAACCAGATACGTCGTAACTGGTTATACTATAAATATCTTGATCAGTTAAAGAAAGAAGATCCTGCGCTGGCTGCCGATTCGATGGAAACTGAATTGACGAACCGTGCCCTGATCATGCTAGAAGATACCCTGGCGGAACTTGGCCCGTATGTTATTCCGGCAGAGCATCGCGAAGTGTATAAGACTGTAGGTGGTGTTCCCCATCTGGACAATTCTGTTACCATCTTTGGCGAAGTAGTCGACGGGTTTGATATTGTGGAGAAGATGTCGTTGGTAAAGACCGATAAAAATGACCGTCCTGTACATGATGTCATGATCAAATCGACTAAAGTATTTCAGAAATAGAGAGGCTTCCCTAAACAAGATACCTACCTGATGTTGTTCTATAAACAAGTAATCAAATAGATATAGTCATGAAGAAAATTGTTATTATAGGCGCAACCGGTTATGTAGGTTCTGCAATTTTGAAAGAAGCGTTAGGTAGAGGGCATCAGGTAAAGGTCATTGTCAGAAATCCATCCAAGTTGATATTAACCCATCCGAACCTGAAGGTGGTAGGAGGTGATGTGACAGATACCGATTTTTTGTCGCGTGAGTTGGCAAAATCGGATGCGGTGATCAGTGCTTTCAATCCGGGATGGTCGAATCCAAATATATATGATGAAACATTAGAAGGCTACGGCTCTATTATTTGTGCCGTGCGTAATGCCGGTGTGCATCGTTTTCTGATGGTTGGCGGAGCCGGAAGCCTACAGGTGGCTCCGGGGCGTCTGCTGATGGACGAACCCGATGTTCCTGAAAAACTGTTACCCGGTATCCGGAGTCTGGCAAAGGTATATACCGATATGCTGTTACCCGAAAAGTCATTCGACTGGGTGTTCCTGAGTCCGGCAGCCAATATGTTTCCCGGGCAGCGTACAGGTAAATTCCGTCTGGGAAAAGACGAGCTGGTTGTCGATGAAAAGGGGGATAGTAATATTTCCGTAGAGGATTTTGCCGTTGCCATGATCGACGAACTAGAACAGGAAAAGCATCATCAGGAACGTTTTACCCTGGGGTATTAAGATTATTCCTATCTTTGTTTGTGTAAAGAGAACATCATATAAAAGAAGAGTGTTATGACAAAGATTAAAAACATTGTATTTGATTTGGGAGGTGTTTTGATAGAACTGGACCATGATTGTGCCGTGCGTCGTTTTGAAGAGATCGGAGTGGATGATGCAAGGCAATTGCTCGATCCCTATGAACAGAAAGGATTCTTTCTGGAAGTCGAGAACGGAACAATCAGCTCCGATGAATTTTGTCAGAAGTTGCGTGAATACACAGGGAAAGATCTTTCATACGATGCTATAAGACATGCCTGGCTGGGTTTTATCGTCGATACTCCTCAATATAAGCTGGACTACCTGTTGAAGCTTCGCGAAGAATATAATGTATATCTTTTGAGTAATACCAATCCGATCATTCAGGATGGTTGGGCAAGGACCAACGAGTTCACGCCTGTGGGTCGTCCTATCGGCGCTTATTTCGATAAGATGTACACTTCTTATGAAGTGGGTGTTACCAAACCCGATCCGAAAATTTTCGAATATATGATCCGTGACAGCGGTTTGAATCCCTCGGAAACACTTTTTGTGGATGACGGAAAGAGTAATATCGAGATCGCCCGCCAACTTGGTTTCGAAACATACCAGCCGGAAAACGGGGAAGATTGGCGCGAGGCGATCAATCGATATTTATCCAAATGATAAATTTTTAGTTAAACCATTTTGCGATAATCTTGTAAAGACTGACTATCTCTATCGGCTTTGCGATATGTTCGTTCATACCTGCTTTCAGGCTTAATTGTACATCTTCGGCAAAAGCATTGGCAGACATGGCTACGATCGGTAGTTTTCTGATGTCTTGCCTGTCGAGTCGGCGGATATTTTTTGTTGCCTCCAGACCATTCATTACGGGCATCTGGATATCCATGATGATAAGATTGTAATAGCCTTCGGGGGAGGCGGATACTTTGTCTACCGCTTCTTTCCCGTCGCAGGCTGTTTCTATTTCTGCACCGGTCTCCTTCAGAAGTTCGTAGGCGATCTCACGATTCAAGTCGTTGTCTTCCACCACCAGTATCCGTTTATCAGCAAAAGAAGTAATAACAGCCGGACCGACGGTCTGTTCTTCTTCTTTCCTGTCTGTCACGAATCTTTTCATCAGAAGGAATAACTTCGATTTCATAACAGGCTTGCTGATGAAACCATTGGCTCCCGCTTTCAGGGCTTCGCTCTCGTATCCTGAATAGTCGTAAGCTGAAATGATAATGATAGGGATATTCGGGCCTACTTGTTCCCGTATTTTTTGAGTTGTCTCGATGCCATTCATATCAGGCATCATCAGGTCTATGATAATGGCGAAATAGTTGTTCCCATCGGTAACCTTTTGCACGGCTTCCCGGCCGGATAGTACCCATTCCGGTTTCATCCCGAGTTCCTCCAGATTTTCACAGGCTATTTCACACGAGATATCGTCGTCATCTACGACCAGTACCGGCAAATCTACCAATATACTGCTGTCGTATTCGTCCAGACCTCCTTGTTTGACGTGGAATATCATAGTGAATTTGGAACCTTTTCCGTATTCGCTTTTTACCAGGATATCACCATTCATCATCTGGGCAATATTCCGGCTGATAGCCATGCCGAGACCTGTACCTTGAATATTGCGTACAGCGGTGTCGTCCGATCGTTCGAAAGGCTCGAAAACCTTGCTTATAAATTCAGGCTTCATCCCGATCCCGTTGTCTGAAACGGCTATTTCAAACTGGCTATAACCATTGTAGACAGACGTTTTTTCTTCGACTGTGACTTCAATCTGCCCTCCATCCTGAGTATATTTGATCGCATTTGTCAGCATATTCAGCAATGCTTGCTGTATGCGCTGTACATCACCGATCAGGCATTCGTGTTTTACACGGATGACGCGTATGTGTAGCTGCTGTTTCTTTGCTTCAAAGGAGGATTGTACCATTATGAACAAGCTCTCCAGCAGTTCGTCGAGATTGAATACTTCATCCGTCAGCATGATACGCCCACTTTCCAGTTTCGACATATCCAGTACTTCGTTGATCAGATTCAGCAGAAGTTTGGATGAAATGGTTATCTTTTTCAGGCAATCAGCGATACGCGCCTGATCATTCATATGTAATCCGGCTATTGCTGTCATGCCGATGATCGCATTGATAGGGGTACGTACATCATGACTCATTCGAGACAGAAAATCAGATTTAGCCCGGTTGGCAGCTGTCGCACTTTGTAAAGCATCCAGCAACAGTTGTTTTTGCCTTCTCTCTTCTTTGATCTCTGTAATATCGGTTCTTGTCATTAACCAGATATTTTTTTTTCTGTCAAAATAGCTGAATCTCATTCTTTTATCACGATCCACCCCGTTTTCTATTACTGTGCAATAGATCGTATATTCACCGTATTCTTCCAAAATAGGAGTGATATTGGCTATACTCAGCTTTTGAGTGAGACTGTTACGTTCACTTTCCGGTACATATTTTCTGTGGAACTCAGCTACCTCTCGTTCATAATCACTGCTGGCAACCGGAGGGATTGGTGTTCCGCTTGTGGGGTTGGAAGTATACATGACATAACTATTTTTGGAAGCTTCGATGTACACCACATAATCGTATTCCGATTGTACAGCTGTTTCTATGATATGAGATTTCCTGATCGCATTGACATTATGGCTCGACAAGAGTATTCTATCCGGTATACCATTGTCATTGGAAAGAATATTGATAAAAGCTTCATGCCATTCAAAAACGAAATGTTCATTGCAGAAGCGCATATCATACTTTTTACGATAACAACCTTCGGCGATCATTTTATGAAATGCTTCAAGTGAAATCATTTCGTCCCACAGCGCATGGTCGGGAGGATAGACGAAATTTTTGAAAAGATTGCTGAGACTGATGTAGTCGTGTTTTGTATTTTCCAGTTCAGGTGACATAGAGTCTTTCAGAACTTCAACACTATTGTCTTCCAAATAAACGATCCAGACTGTATCCATAAGATCTTGATAATTCGCCAGCAATTTATTTGAATTAAGCATCTTTTCCATGTTATTTACTTTTATATCAGGCTTTATGTTCGGTAATAAGTTCGCAAATCAGTTTGTATTGTGTCTTCAACTGGTCAAATAGTTCTTGTATGTCTATTGTTTCTCCTATTCTGAGTTGCTCCGTCATCGGTCCCAATATACTAGAAAGATTTGTCAGATCGAGTGTTCCTACCAATCCTTTTAATGTATGGGCATGTATAAAAGCCTGGGGAATATTATTTTCTTCAAGACATTTTTCCAACAGAGTAAAATTTTTATCTGCGGGAAATTTAGAGAGTATCCTTTCATATAACTGCTCGTTATCCATAAATCGGTCTAACGCACTGTTCAGGTTAACTCCGTATGTTTGCAACTTTTCTTTGTATTCGCTTGTCATGTTTTGTTATCTTCATTTTGTCTGTAGCCAAAGAAGTTTACAAATGTAGATAAAAAATATATATGAATAAGGAAAAAGCGTTATAATTCAATGGGGTTGAACTTCTTTTTCTGTTTTGTCAGCCTGGACTGTCCAGGTATTTGTTCAGGAGTTCCTTGTTTATGAAAAAAAATGCCAGAAGAATATAATTTAAATTCTTCCGGCATATCATATTTAATGAATGACTCTTTTATTGGATACCGCGTTCACGCAGTCTTTCCTGCCATTTCCAGGCAGAAGCCAATGTGTCGGCCAATGTTTCTTTTGCAGTCCAGCCCAATACTTTGTTTGCACGTTCCGGATTTGCCCAAACCTTTTCGATATCGCCTTCGCGACGACCAACGATCTTGTGAGGTACTTTTACTCCGGTAGCTTTTTCAAATGTATTGATCAGCTCCAGTACGGTTACACCGTTTCCGGTTCCCAGATTGAAATATTCAACGTTTGCTTCAGTTTTACCACCCAGCATACGATCCATAGCGATTACGTGTGCTTTCGCCAGGTCGACTACATTGATATAATCGCGGATACAAGAACCGTCAGGTGTATCGTAATCGTCACCGAATACGCTCAGTTCCTTGCGGATACCGATAGCAGTCTGTGTCAGATACGGGATCAGGTTCTGGGGAACACCGTTGGGCAATTCGCCGATCTCTGCACTCGGATGAGCACCGATCGGGTTGAAGTAACGCAGGATGATGCTCTTGAACGGAGCGTTAGCGTGAATTGTATCGCGGATGATCTCTTCGTTGATCTGTTTTGTATTACCGTAAGGAGAAGTGGCCGGTTTGATCGGTGCATCTTCTGTTACAGGCAGGTTTTCAGGATCGGGCTGTCCGTAAACGGTACAGGAAGAAGAGAATACGATTCCCTCGATATTGAATTCAGGCATCAACTCCAGCAGGTTGACCAATGTAACCACATTGTTACGGTAGTACATCAGCGGTTTTTGAACCGATTCACCGACAGCTTTGCTGGCAGCGAACAGGATGATACCGTTGATACCCGGATGAGCCTTCAATGCTTCGCGGGTTCCTTCTTTATCTTTTAAATCCAGCTTGATGAATTCAGGACGGATACCAGTGATCTTTTCGATACCATCCAATACCTCGATATTGGAGTTCGACAGGTCGTCGATGATTACCACATCATAACCTGCATTCTGCAACTCAACTGTAGTGTGAGAGCCAATGTATCCGGTTCCACCTGCTACTAAGATTTTCTTTTTCATGCTAGTCTCTATTTAGATTAAATTATACGATTCCGGAGAATCCCATAAACGCCATAGCCAGTAAACCGGCAGTTATCAGCGCAATAGGGGTACCTTTCATACCTTCGGGAACACGTGTCAAAGCCAACTGTTCTCTAATCCCTGCAAAGATAACTAAAGCTAGCGCAAATCCAATAGCTGTTGATATTGCATATACGACAGATTCCAATAAATTATACTCTTTTTGTATTACGAGGATGGCAACACCCAGGATACAGCAATTGGTGGTAATCAACGGAAGGAATACCCCAAGTGCCTGGTAAAGAGCCGGAGATACTTTTTTCAGGATGATCTCTACCATCTGAACCAATGCGGCGATGATTAGGATAAAACTGATCGTCTGCATAAAGCCTAATCCGAATTTATCCAGGACATATTTTTGCACCAGAAAGGTGACGATGGTTGCAATGGTAAGCACGAATGTTACGGCTGCCCCCATACCTGCCGCAGTTTCCACCTTTTTCGATACGCCGAGGAACGGGCATATACCCAGGAACTGTGCCAACACAACGTTGTTGACGAATACGGCTGCGATAAATATTAGTATATATTCCATATCTTTCGTTTTTTATATCAGGCTTTACGCAATTTATTTACAATAGCAATCAGGTAACCTAATGCGATGAAAGCACCCGGAGCCAGTACGAAGATCAGCGAGCCGTATTGTTCGGGCATCAAAGTCATACTGAAAAGTTTACCTGTTCCCAACAGTTCTCGAACAGCGCCCAGTAGGGTCAGTGCCAGAGTGAAGCCTAATCCCATACCTAATCCGTCGAGAGCAGAAGGAATCACACCGTTTTTAGCAGCAAACGCTTCCGCACGTCCCAACACGATACAGTTTACAACGATCAAGGGGATGAACAGACCGAGACTGGCATACAGAGCCGGAACGAATGCTTCCATACACATCTGTACCACCGTCACGAATGTGGCGATCACAACGATGAATGCCGGGATACGCACCATATCAGGGATCAGGTTCTTTAAGGCTGAAATAACCATGTTCGAACAGATCAGAACGAACATGGTAGCAAGTCCCATACTCATACCGTTCAGTGCTGAGGAGGTCGTACCCAGAGTAGGACACATACCCAGCAACAATACAAATGTCGGGTTCTCTTTGATGATACCGTTCATCAATACTTTCATATTATTCATTGTCGTTTCCTCCCTCTTTAGTGTTGGTTGTTGCACCTGTTACTCCATCGGTACCGGCGAATGCGCTGTAAGCGCGGTTCACTGCGTCCAGGAATGCACGGCTGGTGATGGTTGCTGCTGTGATCGCATCTACATCGCCACCGTCTTTGGTTACTTTCAAGCCTCCGTCTGCCAGGTTACGTCCCAGCACACTTTGTTTGTTCTTATCCGTACTGAACCATTCTTGCATCTTGGCTCCGAGACCCGGAGTTTCAGCATGCTGTAATACGGAATAGTTTAGCAGTTTGCCTGCTTTGTCGAATCCGACGATCACTCTGATCTCACCGCTGAATCCTTTCTTTGTATTGCTTTCAACGGCAGCACCTACGAATTCTCCGCCTTTAGTGGCCGGATAGATTTTCAGTGAGTCGCCTTCGGCAGTAACGGCCATATAGGCATCTTCCGACGGTTTGTTATCGAATTCGGGCGTAACAGCTTTGATAGCTGCTTCCAGTGCAGCCGCTTTGGAGGCGGCAATCGGGCCGGTGGTGTACATATTTACTCCGGCTAATATAGCTCCTGCCACCAAACAGATGATGGTAAGCGACAAGAGCATATTGGGTAATGTTGATTTTAATTTTGCCATGCTTATTTCCCTCCAAAATGTTTAGGTTTGATATAACTGTTGATCAGCGGGGTAAATGCATTCATAATAAGAATAGCAAACGACATACCTTCCGGATAAGAGCCAAACAGACGGATCACTGTGGTCAGGATACCGATACCGACACCGTACACCAGCATTCCGTTCTTGCTCATCGGAGAAGTCACATAGTCAGTCGCCATAAAAATAGCTCCCAACATCAGACCTCCGGACAGCAGGTGAACGAACGGACTCGCATATTGAACCGGATTGACCAGATGCATGATACCTGTAAATACAAATACCGTCACCAGGATGGATACCGGAATCTGCCAGGTAATAATTTTCTTCCATAACATATAGCCCAGTCCCAGGAGCAATGCCAGCGCACTTACTTCACCGAGACTACCGCCCATCTTACCGCATAACATATCGACCAGTGTCGGCAATTTGTCGAGTGCCCCTTCGTTCATCAGTGAAAGAACGGTCGCACCCGTTGTCGCATCGGTATAAGCTGTCAGCTGTCCTACTTCCGGCCAGGTTGTCATCTGTGCCGGGAAAGAGATCAACAGGAATACACGTCCGACAAGCGCCGGGTTGAAAATGTTGTTACCCAGTCCGCCGAACGACATTTTACCGATGCCGATAGCTGCCAGCGCACCGATCAGGATGATCCATACAGGCAGGTTCGACGGCAGGTTGAATGCCAGCAGGACGCCGGTCAGGATGGCTGAACCGTCGCATACGGTCGGTTCCTTTTTCATCAGGAACTTTTGGATCAGATATTCAAAGAGGACACAGGCTGCGACCGATGTTGCAGTAACGATCAGCGCACCCAGTCCGAAAAAGTAGAGGGATACCAGGAAAGCCGGAACAAGGGCAATCAGTACACCATACATATTCTTGCTTATGCTGTCACCACCGTGGATATGGGGCGACGGAGATACTATTAAATTATTTTCCATATTGCTCTGTTTTTATGACTTTCGTGCCCGCATGATTCCCATTACTTTTCCTTTACCTGAACGGATATAATCCAGCAACGGACGGTTGGCCGGGCAGGTATAACTACAAGAACCGCATTCGATGCAGTCGGTGATATGATTCTTTTCTGCCAGATCCCATTCTGTAAACTCTGTAGCATTCATCAGCAGGGTAGGGTTGAGGCCCATCGGACAAACACTGACGCATTTGGTACAACGGATACAATCGCGCATCGGTTTACGTACAGATTCTTCTTTTGTCATCAGCAATACGCCGGAGCTACCTTTGGTAACCGGCACTTCCGGACTGATCAGGGCTTTACCCATCATCGGACCTCCGCCGATCACTTTACCTGTGTTTTCAGGAATACCGCCTGCAGCTTCGATCAATGCACTGATCGGCGTACCCATGCGAACCAGGAAGTTAGACGGATTGGCAACTGCTTTACCTGTTACGGTAACGACACGTTCGAATAACGGTTTGTTTTTCATCACCGCTTCATATACTGCATAAGCCGTACCTACGTTCTGTACAACAGCTCCGGCAGAAATTGGCAGTGCACCGCTCTTTACCTGGCGACGAATCACAGCGTCGATCAGCTGTTTTTCACCTCCTTGAGGATATTGTACCTTCAGCGGCATGATTTCAATGCCTTTATATCCTGCTGCCAGTTTCTGCATGAGGGCAATGGCATCCGGTTTGTTGTTTTCAATGCCGATCACCGCTTTTGTTACGTTGACGGCTTTCATCAGCAACGTAACGCCGACCAGAATCTGTTCTGTCTTTTCCATCATCAGCGAATGGTCGGAAGTCAGATACGGCTCACATTCGACGGCATTGATAATAATGATCTCCGCTTTGCTTCCGGGAGGAGGCATCAGTTTTACCTGGGTAGGGAAAGTTGCACCGCCCAGACCTACGATACCGGCAGCCGCGATCTTGTCTACGATTTCCTTGGAAGGAAGCGGGCATTCTTTTACGAGTGTTTCGCTGCGGTCGATGGATTCTTCCCATTCGTCGCCTTCCACATCAATATAGATAGCGGGGCGTTTGTATCCGCTTGCGTCGAGGGCGTTATCTATCTTGTTTACTTTACCGGATACCGACGAATGGATATTCGCCGATACAAAACCTCCGGCTTTGGCGAGAAGTGTACCGACTTTAACCGGATCGCCCTTCTTGACCACAGCCTGGGCCGGAGCCCCGATATGCTGGCTTAGCGGTATAATGACCTGCTTGGGTATAGCCAGTCCGGTGATTTTCTTCCCGGCAGACAATTTATTTTCGGGTGGATGTATACCTCCGATTCGAAATGTCCTTAGCATACTATTAGATTTTTATTTTTGAGTTGTTTCTTCTGTTGTTTTTGTTTCAGGCGCTGTGGCTGCTTTTGCAGTCGGTTCAGCTTTAGTTGCAGCTTCTGCTTTCGGAGTTGTTTCGGCAGTTTTCGGAGCCGGTGTTGCTTTCGGGGCAACAGGCTTTACTTTGTCGGCGTCCACGGCAGGGGCAGCTTCTTTACGAGGCGGGAAATTCAGTTCATGGATCGCTCCGGTCGGACATACGGCTACACATTTGCGGCACAAGCGGCATTTGCGGTAGTCGATATAAGCCACATTGTTCTCAAGCGTAATGGCTTCGAACGGACATTCCTTCACACATTTACCGCAACCGATACAAGCATTGGAACAAGCCTTGCGGGCTGCAGCTCCCTTGTCTTTATTCACACAGCTAACGAAGATACGGCGTGATTTCGGTCCCTTCTTACGTAGTTCGATAATGTTTTTCGGGCAGGCTTTTACGCAGGCACCGCATGATGTACATTTGTCATCGTCTACCTCGGGCAGCCCTGTTTCCGGATTGATGTGGATGGCATCGAAAGTACAGGCGTTTACGCAATCGCCATAACCGAGACAACCGAATGTACAGTTCGTTTCTCCTCCATATAAAGAGGAAGCGATGGCACAGCTCTGTACACCATCGTAACGGTTTGTACGCGGACGGGCCTGGCAGGTTCCGTTGCAACGCACTACTGCTACCATCGGCTCTGCGCTGGCAGCTTCCATACCGAGGATTGAAGCAACTTTACCCATCGTTTCGGCTCCGCCTACAGGACAAAGCAGTCCTTCCAGTGAATCGGCTTTTACGCAGGCTGCTGCAAAACCACCGCATCCGGGGTATCCGCAACCTCCGCAATTGGCTCCGGGCAATGCTTCCTGAACCTCTGCGATGCGGGGATCTTCGTATACTTCAAACTTCTTGGAGGCGGCGTAGAGAAATACTGCACCGATGGCTCCAATGGCTCCTAATGAAATAACGGCAATTAAAATCATGATATTTGATCAATTAAGTTTTTTCAAGGTAAATATGAATTTTCTTTTTAGTTTTTCGCGTAAAAAGTATAGTATGCAGTAGTAGGGAACTAATAGTAATAGACCGGTTAACCCGCTGGTTGTTTCGTCCCATTGCAAATAAGTTCCTGCTACAATGGCCGCGACTACAATGATCAACGGAAGAACAAAGGCCAGTAACACAGCCTGTAGTCCGAGCGAACTCTGACCACATAGTGTAACCTCCTCGTTTATGTGGAATCTGTCGGAGTTGGGATCGTTCACTTCAATGACCTTCTCTTTCTGGTCGGATGCGCTGCACATACCTTTTGCGTGGCAACCGGAACAGGCCGATTGTTGAATAATCCTGACAAAGATCGTATCGCCTTCGATCTTTTCGATTCTACCGTTGTGATTGATACTTTCGCTCATGTTTGTAATCTCGACATTGCAAAACCAGGGCAAAAGTAAGGATTATTTGGATAATATGTCACGATTAACAAAGTTTATTACAGAAATAATCGTCTTCAACTTACCATTTGTAATTGAAGCCGAAACTCAACACCTCGTTGATCTGCAGATAGCTGTCGAAGTCTTCATTCTTACTTACTGCATCATCATAACGCAAGTTAAGCGATATAGTAGTTGAGAAAAAGCGACTTATAGCCATAGTCAGACGATTTTCAAATTCTCCTAACATACGATCGTAGCTGGTGAAATAGTAAAAACGTGAATACCAGCTTACGTTTCGGTTAAACTGAAATGTCATGGTTGCATTAATCGTGGAACCGAACTGACTTAACTTGCGTTCGAACTCACCTGTAGCTTCATCTTTTTTGAAACCGTGACGGCCTAAATCTATGTCTTTGTCCGTACTATACATAAATGTATAAGATAACGGAGCCAAGTTGGCTGACAACGATAATTTTTTATGACGTTTATTAGCAAAAGTTTTATTTAAGTCATATTTCATACCGAGACCGATATTGACATTGAGCGGAGCGAGAAATCCAGCTAGTTTATTGTCTGTATTTTCTGCATAGTTGCTAAACATCTGGGTTTGGAATGTCGCATCTAATGTATAGAACCATTTATTGAAAGCCTTATAACCGATGTTGCTGTGAAGACGTAGGATATCATCACCTATTTTATAGTCCCGCAAGGTGTCTTTAGGTGCTGTGTAGACATTCGTTTTCCATTCCAGTTCATTTGTGAATTGAACTTTATCTTTATTGTAATTGTAAACGAAATATTGCCGGTTGGTCAGATTCAGTGCACTGACGCCACCTTTGTGCCAGTTCGGAGATATATAATTCTGCGCGAACTGGATAGCGCTTTCAAAGTGTGACGTCCAGAAACGTCTTTCCGGTATGAATTTTACCGGAGCATCCACATCGCTGAAGTCTGCTTCACTTTCCACTTTGATCATTTCCGGCTGGTAAGTCGGTTTTGTGATGACCTTGGCTATCACTTTATCCTGGGGCAGATCTCTCATTGAATACCGGAAATAGTTCGGATAGTTTGCCTCTACATATTTATATGCTTTATTTTGAATCTGCCGTCTTAGCATTTCTTCCTTGAATATAGTGTCCGGAGTAAAAGGAAGCGGAATATCGACTCTGGTCTTCCAGGCATCTTTGTCATAATAAGAAAGATCGTCCGGTAGAAGCTTCCCCTTAAATATGATAGGAAGGAACAGCGGGTTTACTAGGATCGTATCCTGAAAAGTTACACTGCTGTCGAATATGGTGGAAGCATCACGTACCAAGTGTGCCCAATACATCGCTTCATCAGACAATTCGACCTCGTCTTTCTTTAGAAAACGAAGTAAGTTCTCATTGGGAGTAGCCGGAGCGGAATACGACCGGTTCTGTTTCTCGAATTGTGCCCGCAGGCTTATAATATTATCCAGGTCCGGATCTTCTATTTCAATCAGTGGGATAGTATCTGTCGCATCACTTTGTTCTGCATTGGTAACATCAGTCCCGCTAATGATAGTTTCTTCCTGCGCATTTGCCACGCCTGCCAGTAATGAAAGTATAGAAAACAGAATGAAGTATCTCTTGATAACCATAATACCTTTTAATTTACAATCTTTAGTATCTACGATGCGAAATTAGATAAAAAGTATGAGATGTGCTAATCTTTTACATGATATAACAATCTTAACTTATCTGTTTTTATAACGGGCAGTTAAACAAAATGTTATATAAGTCAGAACTTTATATGCCGGATGCCATTCCACTAAATTTTACATGCCGGTCGATTAACCGGCGTATTACCGGAAACTATTGTCTCTTATATGTACAACTAAGTATAAGGTGTACTACTTATCGGGTATAACCTGTACTACATATATATAATAAGGTGTACAGGTTATCATAGATATGTCCTACTACTTATAAATAGTTAGCTGTAATCCTGCTGTTAGTTTTACGGGAAGTAAAAAATAGTTTCCGGGCATGCCATATGTACCGGATGCCTATGTGGTTGTTTGTATTAAATTAAGGTTGAAAAAACTTCCATACCCTTGTCGTCTGAATGAAAATAACTAACTTTGCAGTTTTGAAATGCGAGTGAGCAATTAAAAGACAATTAAAATATTACTATCGTGGCAGATACAAAGTACATCTTCGTTACGGGCGGCGTAGTCTCTTCTTTAGGTAAGGGAATTATTGCTGCATCATTGGGTAAACTCCTTCAGGCGAGAGGCTACAAGGTTACTATCCAAAAGTTTGACCCCTACATTAATATCGATCCGGGAACATTGAACCCTTATGAGCACGGTGAATGTTATGTAACCGTAGACGGACATGAAGCGGACCTGGACCTGGGACACTACGAGCGTTTCCTGAATGTTCCGACTACACGGTCGAACAATATTACGACAGGCCGTATTTATCAGAGTGTAATAAATAAAGAACGTAAAGGCGATTACCTGGGTAAAACTGTGCAGGTAGTTCCTCATATTACCGATGAGATCAAACGGAATGTGAAACTGTTGGGTTCGAAATACAAGTTTGACTTTGTGATCACAGAGATCGGTGGAACCGTAGGTGATATCGAATCGTTGCCGTTCATCGAAAGTGTGCGTCAGTTGAAATGGGAGCTGGGTAAGAACTGTATGTGCGTACATCTTACTTATGTACCTTACATTGCGGCTGCCAAAGAATTTAAAACAAAGCCGACACAACATTCGGTTAAGCAATTGCAGGAACTGGGTATCCAGCCGGATGTATTGGTTTTGAGAACCGAGCATCTGTTGAGCAACGATATTACACGCAAGGTCGCTTTGTTCTGTAATGTTGATGCGGATGCTGTTGTGCAGTCGGTCGATGTTCCGACTATTTACGAAGTTCCGCTGGTATTGCAGCGTCAGAATATGGATGTTACTATCTTGAAAAAGATGGGACTGGAAGTAGGACCGACTCCGGAAATGAAACCCTGGAAAGAGTTCCTGAAGAAAAAGACGGATGCTACTGAAACAGTAAAGATCGGATTGGTCGGTAAATACGTGGAATTGCAGGATGCTTATAAGTCGATCGACGAATCATTGTTGCAGGCCGCTATCTATAACGAGCGCAAACTGGATCTGCATTTGTTCCATTCAGAGAAACTGACGGAAGCCAATGCCGCTGAACTGCTGAAAGACATGGATGGTATCCTGATTGCTCCGGGATTCGGACAGCGGGGTATCGAAGGTAAGTTTGCCGCTCTGAAATATGCCCGTGAAAACGATGTGCCTTGCATGGGTATCTGTTTGGGTATGCAGTGCATGGTGATCGAATATGCCCGCGATGTTTTGGGACTGACAGAAGCTAATTCGACCGAAATGGAACCGAATACGCCTTACAAGGTGATCGACCTGATGGAAGAACAGAAGAATGTTACCAATATGGGAGGTTCTATGCGTCTGGGAGCTTATGATTGTATTTTGGAAAAAGGTTCAAAAGCCTATGAAGCTTATGGAAAAGAACATATTCAGGAACGCCATCGTCACCGTTTTGAATTCAACAATCAGTATCGCGAGCAGTTTGAAGAAGCCGGAATGAAATGTACGGGAGAAAATCCTGAGACCGGTCTGGTGGAAGTGGTCGAGATCCCTGCTTTGAAATGGTTTGTAGGAGTTCAGTTCCATCCGGAATATAACAGTACGGTAGTTAATCCGAACCCACTTTTCGTGAGCTTTGTGAAAGCCGCTATTGATAATAAATAACAACGTTATAGATGGATAAAAACACATTAATTGGTTTTCTGCTTATTGGTATTGTTTTATTTGCATTCAGCTGGTTAAACAAACCGACGCCTGAGCAGTTGGAAGCTCAGCGCCAGTATCAGGATTCGATCGCGAAGATCGAACTGGCCAGACAGGCTGAAATGCAGCGCGAAGAAAGTAAAAGCACTGCCGATAATTCTTTTGATAATCTGCCGGACTCTGCAAGAACAGCCCGGTTGGAAAGCAGTTTCGGGGTATTTGCCGCAGCTATGACAGGAGCAGACGATGTAACTGTTCTGGAGAATGACCTGATCGAATTGCATATCAGCAATAAGGGGGGACGTATTTCGTATGCCCGCCTGAAAGATTATACCACGTATGATAATAAACCGGTTGTCCTGTTTGAAGGGAAAGAGGCATCTCTCGATTTTACCCTGGTGACAGCAACGAACCGTGTGTTGAATACGGCCGAACTATTTTTTACTCCGGTAAAAACACAGGACCCGAACCAGTTGGTTATGCGGGTGAATGCCGGCGAAGGTAGTTCGCTGGACTTTATCTATACGATCAAGCCGGACGACTACATGGTACAGTTCGATATCAAAGGTACAGGTCTGAACGGTGTTCTGGCTCCGAGTACGACTGCTCTGGACATGGTTTGGAGACAGAAGATCCGCCAGCAGGAACAAGGTATCAAATATGAGAACAGATATACGGCCTTGTATTATAAATTCCTGGCTGACGGTGTAGAACAATTGAGCGAAAGCAAAAGCGAAGATAAGAAAGTGTCGGGCCGTCTGAAATGGATCGCTTATAAAGATAAGTTCTTCTCGACGGTGATGATCGCTGACGAAGGTTTTGAAAGCGCTACTTTCGATTCTAAGATGGTTGAAGCCGACGGTATTGTTAAAGAGTTCAAGACAACAACGGCAGTGCCTTTCGACCTGAGAGGTAATGAAGCGACGACTTTCCGTTATTTCTTCGGACCGAACAGTTATCCGTTGTTGAAATCGTATGACAAGGGTATCGCTTCCGACCAGCAGCTGGATCTGGAACGCCTGGTTCCGCTCGGAGCTAGTGTATTCCGCTGGGTGAACCAGTATTTCGTTATCCCGATGTTCGACTTCCTGGGCAAATATATCAAGAGTTATGGCCTGATCATCTTATTGATGACGATCATCGTTAAGTTGATTTTGTTCCCATTGACCTATAAGTCTTATATGTCATCTGCGAAAATGCGTGTGCTTCGCCCGCAGGTGGAAGAGTTGAATGCTAAATATCCGGGACAGGATAAGGCTGTGGAGCGTCAGCGTGCTACGATGGAGTTGTATAGCCGTGCCGGGGCCAGCCCGATGGCGGGTTGTATACCGATGTTGTTACAGATGCCGGTATTGATTGCGTTGTTCATGTTCTTCCCGTCGGCTATCGAGTTGCGCCACCAGAGTTTCCTTTGGGCACATGACTTGTCGACTTATGATGCGATTTTCAGCTGGAATAAATACATTCCTATTATTACTCCGTACTTCGGTAACCATATCAGCTTATTCTGTTTGCTGATGACGATTACCAACGTTATCTATACCAAGTATAATATGGAAATGACCAATACCGGACAACAGCAGATGCCGGGTATGAAGGCCATGATGTATATGATGCCGCTGATGTTCCTGGTATTCTTCAACCAGTATGCGTCAGGTTTGACTTATTACTACTTCATCTCTACATTAATCACGATCATTCAGACGTTAGTATTCCGCTATACGATCAATGAGGATAAGTTGCTTGCCAAGCTGGAAGCAAACAAAAAGAAACCGCAGAAGAAATCAGGTTTCATGAAACGTTTGGAAGAAGCGCAGCGTATGCAGCAGGATCAGTTGAAGAAACAGCAGGATCAGAAAAAGAAAAGATAATAAGAACCCTTTCCGGGAAAGATTAAAGAGAAGGCATGCCGGTCGAAAGACGCGGGCATGCCTTTTTTTATGACCGATTATTTAAATAAGTTGTATATTTTAATCAATCGCTTGAATTTGAAGTAATCAGGTGTGCGTTGTATTAAAATATTTATATATTTGCATTATTGGAATATGTCAACCTATGTGGATTATGATTATGTTGACGACTTATTTTGTCGGATTAGCAAGTTCCGATTTGAAGGGTTTGGTATTGGTCTAAAATGGTTTACTGATGAATAAGAAAGAAAGGCTTTTGCAAGAGAGCGTAGCTGGACTCTTTGCATTGTTATGTATTCTCTTTTTCCAGTTTTTTGATCCTGATCGTTTGTTTCTGAAAGAGCAGATGGTAAGTATTACGAGTTTACCGGAAGTGTTGTCCGGATATTGGGGTAAACCGGCATGGCTTGCTTGTTCTTTAGCAAGGACTCTTACCTCCCTGCTTGTTCCCGTCGGTGGAGGTGCTGTTCTGATAGCATTGGTATTGTTGGCGGAATGGTGGGCTTCTCTTTTTATATTAAAGAAATTTCATGTAGGGGGAATGGCTCCTTTGTTTGCCTTGTTTCCGGTGATATTGGAATGGGGAACTTATTGTAGTCATTATTACCATTTGAATTCTATACTGTCCCTGGTTCTGACACTCTATATATTCTGTGGCTATACGTTGATAAAGACGAAATGGCTTTCCTGGGTAGCGGGATTTGCTTTATTGTTCGTAGTCTATTCGCTGGTGGGTAGCCGGTTGTTTATTTTTGTCATTCTGGTGTTGCTGTATGAAGCGGAAATAGGAGAAAAACATTGGGTATACTGGGCTTTACTGCTGATAACAGGTATTTTACTGCCTGAATTTCTGAAAGAGTTGTATTCGCTTTCGGAGGAAGAAGCATATCAGTATCCGCATGCATGGCTTCCGGCATTTTTCCCGGCTATCGTGCTGGCATGTGTATTGGTAGCTACACAGTTTGAAAAAGTCCGGCATATGAAAATCAGTATATTGTCTGTCTCCATTACTACCGGACTTTTACTGGTATTGCTGTTGGTTGCTATATCCGGTTATGCTGTCGGTTGAGAAAAGCGAGTGCCTTCTCCATGTCTTCCGGGGTGTCGATGCCTATCGTTTCCTGCTGGGTAATGCCGACTTTTATCTTGTAGCCGTTTTCGAGCCATCTGAGTTGTTCCAGGCTCTCGGCAAGTTCCAGCGGTGATTGCGGCAGGTTGGTGATTTCTTTCAGTGTATCGGCCCGGTAGGCATATAAACCGATGTGTTTATAATAAGTATGGTTGGGTAACCATTCCTGATAATTTTTTCCACGCATATAAGGGATGATGGAACGGCTGAAGTACATGGCTTCGCTGTTCTTGTTGAGAACGACTTTCGGTGAGTTCGCATTGAACAGTGTTGTTTCGAAATCATCGTCCGGCCGGAAAGGTTTTACCAGCGTGGCGATCTGTGTACCGGTATCGGTAAAGCATCCTTTTAATGTTTCGATCTGTTCCGGATGGATGAAAGGTTCGTCTCCCTGGATGTTGACAACGACATCATAACCATCTCCTACTTTGGTGTAGGCTTCGTAAACGCGGTCTGTACCGCTCCGGTGCTGGTCGGAAGTCATGACGACATTTCCGCCGAAAGCTTTTACGGCTGTTTCGATCCGGGTATCGTCGGTGGCGACACATACGGCATCCAGTACATCTTTTACCTGTTCATACACGCGTTGTATCATGGGCTTACCAGCCATGTCGGCCAACGGTTTTCCCGGAAAGCGGGTGGAGGCATATCTTGCCGGTATTATTCCTATAAATTTCATATCCGGTTGTTTTATTCGTTAGTTGATTATCTTACTGTTTTTCCTTCGCTGAGACGCAACACTTTTTCGTGCTCGCCGACGATCCATACAATATCTCCCTGTTCGAAAACCGTAGTGGGAGGCGGGTTCTTGATCGAGTGGGAGTCGCGTTCGATCCCGATGACCAGGCAGCCGGAATTGTCGCGGATACCCGATTCCAGAATGGTCCGGCCGATCAGTCCGGAACCTTCGCTGATAAAGAATTGCTCCATGTTTACCTCTTTTGTTTCCTGCAAATTGTTCATCGATTCTTTATAGCGTTCTTCTATATATTTCCGGAAATGGGTCAGATCGTCGTCGGCACCGACAACGACCAGTTTGTCGAACGGATAAAGCCGCTCGTTTCCTCCTGGTATGTTGATACGTTTGCCTCCGCGGATGATCGTAACGATATTTACATTACATTTCTGCCGGAAGTTAAGCTCCTTAAGTGTTTTGCCCATACTGGGGGAATTCTGTTTTACTTCGAAGTCGGCCAGGTGAAGATCACGCTCCAGCAAATGGCTGGCAAATCGTTGGTTGATAGGGGCATTCCGTTCGTTTTCCATCTCCCGCGCAGTCAGGTTTGTGAAGAAATGGCGTTCCATCAGGATCGACTGTTTTTTCAACCGTTTGGAGAAAATGACCAGGGCAATGACTGTGGCGGCGATTGCAATCCCTATTCCGAGGGCTGTATTCAGCAATCGTGCGATCGGAAGCATAACGAGTCCTATACATAATATAATACGCAGCACGATCAGGGAGACGAGCGGACCACGGTTATATTTGTTGTCATGCCATAATTGCTCATATTCCACCGAATGATTTTTCTTCATCATGATGGCGCGCAGCATCGGAGAGATCAGAAGAAGGATCAGGACCAGTGAAATGCTTTGTCCTTGTATGCCGGGAAGCTGCTTGATGATGAATGGTGCCACGAACTGCAGCCAGATAAAGATCAGTACCAGGGTGACGGCGGTATAAGTACCTACAATACGTACCAACGCTTTTAGCAACTTATCCCAAGCGCTTTTCTGCCGGATCGTGTTAGAGCCGGAAGAATAACGTTCGAGAAAATTCATCCAGCTGGCAGGAATGAGCCGTTCGGCTATTTTATAGGCAGGTTCCGCCATACGTATCATATAAGGGGTGAAAAAGGTCGTTATGACGGAAACAGCGACAACGATCGGGTAGAGGAAATTATCAGTCACCTTGAGTGTTAACCCCAGGGAAGCAATGATAAAAGCAAATTCGCCGATCTGTGCCAGGGAGAAACCCGATTGGATGGCGACTTTGACTGTCTGTCCTGACAGCAAGACTCCGAAACTGGCAAAAAGTATTTGTCCGATCATGACAACGAGGGTCAGTATCAGGATCGGGATCTTATACTCCCAAAGCAATACCGGATCGATCAACATGCCGACGGAAACGAAGAAGATGGCACCGAACAGGTCTTTTACCGGTTTTACGATGTGTTCGATATGTTCGGCATCGATCGTTTCAGCCAGGATCGAACCCATAACGAAAGCACCCAGTGCAGAAGAAAAACCGGCTTTGGTCGCGATCATGACCATCCCCAGGCATAGACCGAGACTGACGATCAGCAGCGTTTCGTCGTTGAGGAATGTCCGCGCTTTCTTCAGGAAAGAAGGGATGAGGTAAATACCGACGACAAAGCAGAAAAGGAGAAAGACACCTAGCTTAATCACGCTGTCCAGTAATTCCATGCCTTCGACATGTTTGCTTACGGCAAGTGTGGAGAGCAAGACCATCAGCAAGACGGCAAACAGGTCTTCTACGACCAGTATACCGAATACGACTCCGGCAAACCGCTGGTTGCGTAGTCCCATATCGTCAAAAGCTTTGAATATGATCGTGGTGGACGACATTGAGAGCATTCCGCCCAGAAAAAGACTGTTCATATGTCCCCAGCCGAGCGATAATCCGGTGATATAACCGAACGTCATCATCCCGATAACGACCGTGACTGCCCCGATCACCGCTGTTCCACCGACTTTCATCAGTTTCTTGAAACTGAAATCGAGCCCCAGGGCGAAAAGCAGGAAGACAACGCCTATGTCTGCCCAGATACGGATACTTTCTACGTCTGAAACTGTGGGAATTTCTTTTATAGCCGGGCCTGCCAGAATTCCGGCAACAATATAGCCCAGTACGACCGGTTGCTTTAATCTCTTGAAAAGCAAAGTAACAAGCCCCGCAGAAATCAGTATTACTGCCAGGTCTGAAATTAATGAAGGGATCTGTGACATGCTTTCACTCTTTTTCGGTTGGCAAAGTTAGACATTTATTTTAATTTTGCCGGTCAAATAATGAGCCAAAATGAAGAAGAAACATCCGATAGAAGCATTGATTGAACAGGGCGAGCATCAACAGCTCGATTTCAAGTTCGAGGTAAGCGATAGTAAAAAGATTGCCCGTACCTTGTCTGCTTTTGCCAATACCGATGGCGGTCGGTTGCTGATAGGAGTGAAAGACAACGGGAATATCTCCGGTGTCCGTAGTGAAGAAGAGTATTACATGATCGAGGCTGCATCGAAAATGTATACTCAGCCGGAAGTTCCGTTTGAAGCCACCCGCTGGGAGATAAACGGAAAAACCGTATTGGAAGTTTATATTGCGCCCAGTGCGGATAAGCCCCACCTGGCACCTGATAAGGAAGATAAATATAAGGCCTATATACGTGTTGCCGATGAAAATATCCTGGCCAATGAGATCCTGATGCTTTCGTGGGAGAAAAAGCGTAGGAAAGACGGGACACTGGTGAAGATCAGCAAACCGGTGGAACGCCTGTTTGCCTATCTGGACGAACATCCATCTATCAATGCCGGACAGCTTTGCCGTATCGGCCATGTAAATTATTACACGGCCAGGAATATTTTAAGCGACCTGCTGGCGATCGATGCCTTGCGATATGTGGTCGTCGATAAACGTATCCTTTATGAGCGTGTGCCCGGTAATGATAAACTGGTATTATAGGATGAATGTCTCCACATAGACTTGTGCATTTTCGAAACGGACGACTTTCACTTTCGTCCCTTTTTCGATAAAACCTGAATCGGATACGCCGTCATAGAGTTCGTTGTTGATCATCACTTTGCCCGAAGGGCGCAGAACGGTGAAGGCTGTTCCTTCTTTTCCGATCAGTGGGGCGAGGGAAGGCGAGGAATGGGCATCTTCCAGATCTTTATGGAGTGCTACTTTCCGCAACATGCCTTTTGTCCCTATTTTGTTGGACAGCCAGATCATCAGAACGAAACCCAGTCCCAGTCCGATCAGAACGGTAAGGACTGCCTCGCCGATTTCCTTGGTGGAGACTTCTTCGAAATTGAAATCCGTATTATTCAGTAAACTAAGGGTTAATCCGGCTACCAGGAAAATGATCCCGCTGATACCGGCTATCCCGAATCCGGGTATGATAAATATCTCCGCCGCAATCAATAACAAGCCGATTATAAATACCAGGATTTCCCAGTTTTGTGCCAGGCCGTCGATATATAAGGGGGCGAAGTAAAGTATAGCTGCGGCAACGGCTGCTGCTGATGGAAAGCCGAGGCCGGGTGTCTGCATCTCGAAGTAAATTCCCCCGATAATAATAATGATCAGTAACGATTGCAGCATAGGATTCATTAGGAAACCTTTCAGGTCATCATACCAGGACGGTTTATATGTTTTCAATTCGTAATCGTTATATCCCAGATACTTTGTAATTACTTCACCGGGTGTTTCTGCAATGCCGTCGCAATATCTCCATCCCAGAGCCTCGTCGGCTGTGAAAGTAAGAACTTTTCCCGAGTCGATCAGATGGGGAACGACAACGCGCTCATCTACCATCGCTTCGGCGATCAGCGGATCTCTTTTCCATCTGAAAGTCGTATCCTTTCCTTGTATGATCGTATCTTTTCCGTGTGCTTCGGCAGTCGATCGGATCATGGAGCGCATATATGACTGGTATTTGTCGGGTAAAGCGGCCCCAGTCTGATTGACGACGGTTGCTGCCCCGATATTGGCGCCTTTTCTCATAAATATTTTTTCACACGCAATGGATATAAGTGCTCCTGCCGAAGCGGCATTGTTGTCGATAAAAACGTAGACGGGTATCGGATTATATAAAATTGCCGTACGCATTGAATCCGCTGCTTCGAGCAGTCCTCCATAGGTGTTCATGTGGAGAAGGATGGCATCCGCTCCCAATGATTTGGCTTCTTCCAATCCGTTACGGAGATAGATACGGGTGGTGTTATCTATCTCTTTCTTTATATCTATCTGGTAGACGATCTTTTGCTCTTCTCCCTTTGATTTAAAGGTCGTTACCAAAAGAAATAGCAGCAAAAACAAGAGTCCTGAATTTTTCATCATTTTGTCTAATTATCTATACTTTTTGTACTTTCTTGAAAATTGTAACATATAACTTGTAAATTTTGTATTTGTACAAGTTTACAACTTGCAAAAGCTGTTCATTTTCAGCTGTGTTTGTTATAAATATATTAAGTTACGATTTTTAATATTAATATTTCTCAAAGCGACATTCGATATCAATAATATTTCCTATATTTGTATTGTCTCTCAATAGTGAGGGGCTATACTTAACCGGTATTAACCTTTTATAAATAGTAAGTAATATGAATGCGTTGCAATTTCAGAAAAAATTATTGAGCATGCAAGAAAACATGATGAATTTTGCATTGATGCTCACCGCAAATCGGGATGACGCCCAAGATTTGATGCAGGACACAACGCTGAAGGTTTTGGACAATCAGGAAAAGTTTGTTGATAATATTAATTTTAAAGGATGGGTCTTGACCGTCATGCGTAATATCTTCATAAACAACTATCATAAGATAGTTCGTACGCAGACAGTTGTTGATCAAGGTGTTGATTTGTATAATTTGGACGTCGTTAATGATTCAGGGTTTGATTCTCCGGACGGAGCATATCAGATTCAGGAAATCACAAAGGCCATTAATGGATTGAATGATGAATTGAAAGTTCCTTTTTCCATGTTTTTAAGTGGTTATAAATATAATGAGATAGCAGATAAACTGAATGTACCGCTGGGAACCGTAAAGAGTCGTATCTTCTTTGCCCGCCAGGAGTTGCAAAAAGTTTTGAAGGATTTCCGCCTGGGATAGTGGTTAATATTCTAATAAACAAGTTAATAAAAAGAAGGAGTTTCCGTTTGGAAGCTCCTTCTTTTTTTAATATATGGATGATAAAAATGACATATTAATGAATAAATACGTACTTTTACTGCAAAATTCTAAAACACAATGAGAAGTTTTGCAAGCGATAACAATTCTGGTGTCCATCCCTTGGTGATGGAGGCTGTGATAAAAGCAAATGAGGATCATGCGATCGGATATGGCGACGATCCCTGGACAGCTGCCGCAGTGGCAAAGATCAAGAGTATATTCGGTGGAGAGGCATCTCCATTCTTTGTTTTTAACGGGACTGGCGCTAATTCGGTAGCGTTGCAGGCCGTAACACGCCCTTTCAATAGTATTTTATGTGCGGAAACGGCACATATTAATGTCGATGAATGCGGTGCTCCGGCACGTATGACCGGTTGTGCGGTTGTTACGATCCCGACCACCGACGGCAAACTTACTCCGGAGCTGATCAAGCCGCGTTTACATAACTTTGGTGTTTGTCATCATTCGCAACCGAAGGCCGTTTATATTTCTCAGGTTTCAGAACTGGGTACAGTCTATACGATTGAAGAGGTGAAAGCGATTGCAGACTTACTGCATGCTCATAATATGTATTTGCATATGGACGGTGCACGTCTGGCGAATGCCTGTGCCTATCTGAATTGTTCCATGAAGCAAGTGACGGTAGACGCCGGTGTCGACATTTTAAGTTTCGGCGGTACAAAAAACGGTATGATGATGGGAGAGGCTGTCGTTTCTTTTCGTCCGGAAATTACGGAAAACCTGCAGTATTACAGAAAACAGTCGGCTCAACTGGCTTCCAAACTACGTTACCTTTCAGCTCAGTTTATCCCTTATCTGGAAAATAACCTGTGGCTTGAAAATGCCATGAAGGCGAATATCAGTGCAGCGAAACTGGCTGCTGCGCTCAAACAATATCCGCAGATACAATTTACGCAGAAAGTAGAAACGAATCAGATATTCTTCACGATCCCATCCGAACCGTTGAAAAAACTCCAGGAGCGTTATTTCTTCTATATGTGGAATGAAGAAAACAATGAGGCCCGCCTGGTTACTTCCTGGGATACGACCGGCGAAGATATAGCTGAATTCGAACAGGATTTGAAAGAAGTAATGGGAGAATGTTAATCACTAAACTATAAACATATGAAACACGGGAGTAGGTTAATGGCGGTACTTTTTATGTTATTGCCGTTATGCAACCTTTATTCACAGGAGAAGGGAGCGAGGGAAGATAATACCTTGCGAATAATGAGTTATAATATCCGTAACGGGAGAGGAATGGATGATGTTTCCAACTTTCAACGTACGGCCGACGTGATCAATAAAGTGCGTCCGAATGTTGTTGCCGTACAGGAAGTGGACAGTGTGACGGGCAGGAGCGGTCAGACCGATGTATTGCGTGTGCTGGCTGACAAAACATTGATGTATCCAGTATATGCTCCTGCTATCGATTATGACGGAGGAAAATACGGTATCGGCATGTTGAGCAAAGAGAAACCGCTCGGTTATCGGTATCTGGCACTCCCGGGAAGAGAAGAAGAACGTGCCCTGCTTATCGTAGAATTTGAAAAGTATATTTATTGTTGTACCCACCTTTCCCTGACAGGGGAAGACCGCCTGGCCTCGTTGGAGATTATAAGCCGAGAAGCTGCAAAGGCGAATAAGCCTCTCTTTATTGCCGGCGATTTTAATGCTCATCCGGATTCGGAAGTCATTAAAGGTATACAGAACGATTTTGTAATCCTGACAAATACCAAGCAACCGACTTTCCCGGCAGATGAACCGACTGAAACAATCGATTATATTGCGGCTTATGCAAAGGATACTACTGTCTTTACACGTCTTTCCGCCTGGGTAGTCGATGAACCGGCAGCTTCCGATCATCGTCCGATCGTAACAGATATCGTTTTCAAGCAACCGGCTGGCAAGATTTTCCGCACGGAGCCTTATTTACAGAATCCGGTAGGGAACGGAGTTACGGTTATGTGGCAGACTACCGTTCCTGCTTATAGTTGGGTTGAATATGGCACGGATAAGAATCAGTTGAAGAAAGCGCGTACCATCGTGGATGGTCAGGTGATTTGCAACGATTTGCAGAATAAGATCAGGCTGAATGACCTGGAACCGGGCAAGACTTATTATTATCGTATTTGCTCACAGGAAATCATGCTTTACCAGGCTTATAAGAAAATATTCGGAGAAACGGCTGTTTCCGATTTTCATACATTCACGTTGCCGGAATCTTCTACATCCGATTTTACAGCCATTATCTTTAATGACCTTCATAAGCATTCGGAAACATTGCAGGCACTGTATAATCAGGTAAAAGGTGTAGATTATGACTTCGTTATCTTTAACGGCGATTGTATCGACGATCCCGCCAATCATGATGAAGCTACTCATTTTCTTTCTGAACTGAATGAAACGGTCGGGGCAGCGGATGTTCCCGTATTCTATCTGCGTGGTAACCATGAGATCAGGAATGCTTATTCGATCGGTTTGCGTAAACTGTTCGATTATGTCGGCGATAAGACATACGGTGCGTTTAACTGGGGCGATACTCGTATCGTCATGTTGGATTGCGGTGAAGATAAACCCGATGACCATTGGGTTTATTATGGCCTGAATGATTTCTCCGCCCTGCGTGAGGCACAAGTAGGCTTCTTGAAAGAAGAACTGGCTTCCAAGCCGTTTAAACAAGCAACGAAACGCGTGTTGATCCATCATGTGCCTATTTATGGAAAAGATGTAGACCGTTATAATCCTTGTCTGGAATTATGGGGTGGCTTATTGGCGAAAGCTCCGTTTAATGTATGTATCAATGCACATACTCACCGTCATGCTTATTATCCGAAAGGGGTTGCCAATGGTAACAATTTCCCGGTTATCGTAGGAGGCGGTTACCGGATGGACGGTGCGACGGTCATGGTACTTCAGAAAAAAGGAAAGGATATGACTTTGCGTGTATTGAATGCCAAAGGAGAGACCCTTCAAGATCTGAAACTGTAATTAAATATTTATCATCAAATAACAAATATGGATATAAATACTGAAGAGTTAGAAGAGACTATTATTCCGGTAAAAGAAACAGATCTGATTTACGGTATAGATGACCGTCCGCCTTTGAAAGAGGCTTTGTTTGCAGCTTTGCAGCATTTGCTGGCTATCTTTGTCGCGATCATTACTCCGCCGCTGATTATTGCGGGTGCTTTGAAGCTCGATCTTGAAACAACCGGCTTCCTGGTGTCGATGGCTCTTTTCGCTTCCGGTATATCCACATTTGTGCAATGTAAACGGATCGGTCCGGTAGGAGCCGGACTGCTCTGTATACAGGGAACGAGTTTCTCGTTTATCGGACCGATCATTTCAGCCGGACTAGCCGGTGGCCTGCCGCTTATTTTCGGTGTTTGTATGGCTGCGGCTCCGATCGAAATGATCATTAGCCGGACATTCAAATATATGCGTTCGATCATTACTCCGCTGGTTTCCGGGATTGTCGTGCTGTTGATCGGATTGAGTCTGATCAAGGTCGGTGTAGTCTCCTGCGGAGGTGGGTTTGCAGCGATGGATAACGGAACGTTCGGTAGTTTGAGAAATATCGGCGTAGCTGCAACGGTATTGCTGAGTGTACTGTTCTTCAATCGCTGTAAAAACAAATACCTGCGTATGAGTTCGATCGTACTTGGGCTGTGCATCGGTTACGGACTGTCTTTTGCCTTAGGCATGGTCGATATGAGTGCGGCTTCTTCCCAGAACCTGATGGGATTCAATATTCCGGTACCTTTTAAATACGGACTCGACTTTAATATCTCTTCTTTCATTGCTATCGGCCTGGTTTATCTGATCACCGCTATCGAAGCGACAGGAGACGTGACAGCCAACTCCATGATTTCCGGTAAATCGATTGAAGGAGATGGGTATCTGAAGCGTGTTTCGGGTGGTGTGCTGGCAGACGGTGTAAATTCTTTTGTTGCCGGTGTCTTTAATTCGTTTCCAAACTCTATCTTTGCACAAAATAACGGGATCATCCAGTTGACGGGCGTTGCCAGCCGTTATGTCGGCTATTATATTGCCGTTATGTTGATTTTACTGGGATTATTCCCGATCGTGGGAGTGGTGTTCTCTTTGATGCCCGATCCGGTTCTCGGAGGGGCGACATTACTGATGTTCGGGACGGTAGCTGCTGCCGGTATCCGTATCATTGCTTCACAGGAGATCAACCGGAAAGCGACACTGGTATTGGCCGTCAGTCTTTCTTTGGGATTAGGGGTAGAACTGATGCCAGATATTTTGAAAACAGCTCCGGAAGCTATAAAGGGAATATTTTCATCCGGTATCACTACCGGCGGTTTGACGGCGATCATAGCCAATGTCCTGATCCACGTAAAAGAAGACAAAGTAGATAAAACAGAATAAAAACACATGGAATTACTTAAACAGCGTATTTTGCAAGATGGCAGATGTTATCCGGGAGGCATCCTGAAAGTGGATAGTTTTATTAATCACCAGATGGACCCGATGCTTCTGTATAAAGTAGCCGAAGAATTTATCAATCGATTTAAAGGAGAACATATCAATAAGATCGTTACGATCGAAGCAAGCGGTATCGCCCCGGCCATTATGGTGGGTTATATCCTGCAACTGCCGGTGGTCTTTGTAAAGAAAAAGCAACCGAAGACGATGGAGAATATGCTGAGTACGGTAGTCCATTCCTTTACCAAAGACCGTGATTATTCTGTTTGTATCAGTAATAATTTCCTGACGGCAGACGACCATATCCTTTTTATCGACGACTTCCTCGCATTCGGTAATGCCGCTATGGGAATGATCGACCTGGCTCAACAAGCTGGTGCGACAATTTCCGGTATGGGTTTTATTATCGAAAAGGCATTTCAGGATGGAGGAAAAGCATTGCGCGAATCAGGTATCCATGTGGAAAGTTTGGCTATTATCGACAATCTCGACGATTGTAAGATCACGATCCGTTAGAAAGAAACCAACTAATTGAGTAAAGATAATGAATACAGAAGTAAAAGAAAGATTACTCGACAGAGTGAAGACCAATCCCTATGTAAACCATTTGGGGGTACAATTCACTACTGTCGAAGATGGGATCGTTGAGGCACGTATGCCTTTGCACGATGAACAACGCCAGTATAGCGGTGTTATTCATGGAGGGGTATTGGCTGCCCTGGCCGATACGATCGCCGGATTTGCCGCCTATACAATGACTCCGTTGGATAAAGATGTATTGACGGCAGAACTGAAAGTATCCTTCCTGCGGGCAGCCTGGGGGAAAGAGTTGATTGCCAAAGGAACAGTGATCAAACCAGGACGACATGTACATTTCAGTGAATGCGAGATTTATTGCGATGATAAACTCGTAAGCAAAGCATCCGGTACGTTCAGTGTCGTACAACCACAGGTATAGACAAAATCCGTTTTATATCGAAAAGCGCAGGCAAGCTGTGTTTTTCATAATCGGCAGCTTCAGGATATCCTCTTGCTGCCTTTTTTCTATCCGTACGATGATGGCACGGTTAAATCCCCCATGCCCGATAGCCAGAATACGTTTGCCCGGAAATTCGGTTTGCAGGAATTCCAGAAACTCTCCGGCTCTCTTATATAAAGCCTCCAGGCTTTCTACACTTTCAGGCAGGTTCTTGAAATCCATTTCGTTGGCAACCTTTCCGGTATAGATTCCCCAGTCCATTTCACGGAGCAGGGGAGTCTGGACAGGTTCCAGCCCTTTACGACGGGCAACAGCCATAGCCGTATCGTAACTCCGTGCCAGGTCGCTGCTAACAATCACGTCGATCTCTTCTCCTTCCAACAGGTCGGCAAGCTGTTCCGCCTGTTGTTTTCCCAACTCGGAGAGATGGCCGGGCATTTGTCCCTGCATGATACGCAGTTTATTTTCTTCCGTCTCTCCGTGACGACTTAGTATAAGCGATATTGTTGAAGTCATATTATTTATACTTGATCCATTTAACCATTTCCTTGATACTCGGTTTCTTTCCATACATAAGGATACCGACCCGGTATATCTTGGCTGATAACCAGACAATACCGATAGCCGAAGCATATAGTAAAGAAACAGATAACAACTTTTCCCACAAAGGTATTTCAAACGGGATACGTACCATCATGACAATCGGTGATGTGAACGGTATCATCGAACACCAGAAAGCCAGCGGGCCGTCCGGATTCTCCATGCTGTAAATACCGGCATACAACGCAAAGATCATAAAGATTGTAACAGGCGCCATAAACTGTTGTGTATCTTCCTGGCTGTCTACAGCCGAACCGATTGCCGCGAATATGGATGCATATAACATATAACCGCCAATAAAATAGATGATAAAGGAAATACCTATCTCTGCGATATTGATAGAATTAATAATTCCCATAATCTCATTACCGGAAGAAGAAGCCAATGCATTCGTATCCACCATTCCCATCTGCGGACCAGCTTGCAGGGCACTCATATCAGCCCCTCCCGAGAACATAAATCCTCCTACGCTAACCAGTACGGTCGTGATAATCCCCCACAGGAATACCTGTGTCAATCCGACAAAACCGATACCGATAATTTTCCCCATCATCAGATCGAACGGCCGCACAGAAGAAATCATCACCTCGATAATGCGGTTGGTTTTTTCCTCCATCACCCCTTGCATGACCATCGCACCATACATCATAATGAACATATAAATAATGAACGTGAATACCATTCCGATCACGGATGCTACGGTGGCCGACGACGTACTTTCCTGTCCATCTTCGCTCCATTTGATGGTTTGTACATTAAAATTGATTTTACTTTCCCGGATGATCTCTTTCAGATTGGGGATGTTGAAGGAAGCAAGCTTTTCGCTTTCGAGTTGTTTACTTAATGTCTGGTTAACCAACCGGCTCAGTTCGACGGGGACCTGCTTCTCCGAGTAGAGAGTTGCCGCCTTGGGGTTGTTCAACAGATCGTCTGTAATACTTAGGAAGGCGAATATTTCCTTATCACTGTTCTGGCGATAGTCGTCTAACGTCTTGTCGCTATGGACGAAATGGTAGCTTTCGTTGTTTTCAAATAGTTGGGCATATTTCCCTGTCGTATCGATAATGGCGATATTACGAACCTCGTCTCCTTTGATAGTTGACAACCATAACGGGACGAACACCAGTGCTGCAAACAAAAACGGGGTTAATAGTGTAAGCAGGATAAACGACTTTTTACTTACCCGGCGCAGATACTCTCTTTTGATTATAAGTCCTATTTTATTCATGCCTGTGTCGTGTTTGTACCTGATACGGTGTTAATAAATATGTCGTTCATGGATGGTAACTCTTCGGTAAACGAGAGAATTTCTGCCTGTCCCGATAAAGTGGACAGTAGGGCAGAGTTGCTGATACCTTCCGCCTTATGGATTTGAAGTTCGCGTATCCCGCTCTGTTCTTTTTCGGAAAGTACGGTAAAGATATCCGTCTGATCGTTTTGCAGAGAACTATCCGAGGTAATGCGCAAAGTAAACGTATTGTTTCGGAAACGGTTCCTTACTTCTGTTACATTTCCGGAAAGAACGACCTGTGAACGATTTATCAGGGCAATATTATCGCATATTTCTTCCACTGATGCCATATTATGGGTGGAGAATATGATCGTATGTCCTTTCTCCTTCAGTTCCAGTATTTCCTGCTTTAGCCGTTCCGCATTCACCGGATCGAAACCGCTGAACGGTTCGTCGAATATAAGCAGTGCCGGTTCATGAATAACGGTAATGATGAATTGAACTTTCTGTTGCATCCCTTTCGACAACTCTTCCAGTTTCTTGTTCCACCAGGGCATGATGTCGAACTTCTCGAACCATTGCGTCAGGCGTTTACGGGCTTCCTGATAAGACAAGCCTTTCAATTGTGCCAGGTAGATCGCCTGTTCGCCGACTTTCATCTTTTTATAAAGGCCGCGTTCTTCCGGCAGGTATCCGATCTGGTATATGTCCTCCGGCTGCGATTCACGTCCGTTGAAACGAACGATCCCACTGTCGGGAGCCGTGATACGGTTGATGATACGGATCAGTGTGGTTTTGCCGGCACCATTAGGTCCGAGTAGACCGAATATCTTTCCTTCGGGCACCTGGATGCTGACTTTGTTCAGGGCAAGATGATTGGCATACTGTTTTACCACATCTTCCGTTTCCAAAAAGTTCATAGGCTATAAGTTGTTGTTACATTTTTAATACGATACGTTCTCCTAATTCTTTACTTAATACATTTTTTATCTCGTTCAGGTGAGTCAGCTTTTTCATCAATTCGAACACCTGATCCTCATTTCCTTTCAAGTGCGCTTCCTTGATGCCTAACTGGGTCTCTTTGATCTGGCGTATGATATAGGCATCCTTCATGGCATATAGTTCACGTATGACCAGCTGGTCCAGTTTGTCCTCTTCCTGTTCCAGTTCACGATACTTGCTATGATATTTGCTCAACTGATATTTTTCGCTTATCAGGTTCGCAGCCAAACGGCTGACGTTCGGGTCCGGATGGGCCAGAAAATAACGGTTGGCAATAAATCCCTCGTTCTTGCATCTCTCGGCAGCTTCGTCGAGCATACTTTTGATGATCGGGGTATAGAAAGTCAGATCGTCACGTTCCAGGTCGTAACGGATATATTCGGCAACATGCATAACGATATGTTCGTTCGTTTCCTCATCCACATAGTCGAACAAAACTTTCTCGCCGTACCGCACGATATATTTCAGCAACGTAAGTTCATATACCTCATAAGGCGAACGTTTCGACTGGACGGCGCGGACCGCTTCCAACGGTTGTACCGGCGGAAAATCGGGCAGTGGAACTTCCATTGGCCCTGTCTCTTCCATCGGATATTCTTCCATAGGTGGAGGAGGGGGCATATCGTCCGGTAACGGCGTTGCTTCGTCCGATGGCGGCAAAAAGCTATCCTCTACGATCGGCTGGTAACCGGGAATATCCGGATATTCCGGTATCATACTCATCGTATTCGATACCGGGGGTACGGACTGTGCCTGGTTGTTTTGCCTTTCTTCCTTATTTAAACGAATTTTATTGACTTCGTTCAGCAACACCTGTTCGTCTATCTCCATCATCGCACTGCATTCGCGGATATAGATGGAACGGGCTATATTATCGGGGATGATGGCTACCGTGCGGATAATATCCGTGATCAACGACGAACGTTTGATCGGGTCGTTGCCTGCATCATCCAGTAATAAACGGGTTTTGAAACGGATAAAGTCCGTTTCGCTCTGCTTGATAAATTCAGCGAACTGGCTGGCATTGTGTTTACGGGCGAACGAGTCCGGGTCTTCACCGTCCGGCAACAGAACCACCTTGACGTTCATTCCGTCTTCCAGTAACAGGTCGATACCGCGCAGGGCGGCTTTGATACCGGCGGCGTCACCGTCATATAATACGGTAATATTATTGGTGAAACGATGTATAAGCCGTATCTGTCCCTGTGTAAGAGCCGTACCGGAAGAGGCGACCACATTCTCTATACCCGCCTGATGCATGGAGATCACATCGGTGTAACCCTCTACCAGGAAGCAGCGGTCTTCCTTCACCATCGACTGTTTGGCGAAATAGATACCGTAAAGCTCATTACTCTTATGGTAAATCTCGCTTTCGGGCGAGTTGACGTATTTGGCTGTTTTCTCGTCTTTTTTGAGCACGCGACCACCAAAAGCCACCACTTTACCGCTCAGAGTATGTACCGGGAAGATCACACGGCCACGGAAGCGGTCGTTCACCCCTCCGTTATCGTAAACAATGACTAATCCAGTTTTTTCAAGGAATTCTTTTTTATATCCGCTTTTTGTAGCCTCTTTATACAAGGCATCCCGTTGGTCGAGACTGTATCCGAGCTGAAATTTACGGATGGTATCTTCGCGGAAGCCACGTTCGGCAAAGTAGCGCAGTCCGACGGTTTTCCCTTCTACATGCTCGTACAGCTGGGTGGAAAAATATTGTTGTGCCCAGCTGTTGACGATCAGCATACTTTCGCGGTCGCTTTTCTTTTGCTTTTCTTTATCGGTCAGTTCCCGCTCCTGTATCTCGATGTTGTATTTCTTAGCAAGATAGCGCAGGGCATCGAAATAGTTCAGCTGTTCATGCTTCATGATGAAGTGAACAGCCGTGCCACCTTCGCCGCAAGCGAAGCACTTGCAGATGTTTTTGGCCGGAGAAACGTAGAAAGAGGGTGTTTTATCAGTATGGAACGGACATAATCCTACATAGTTTATCCCTCTTTTGCGTAGGGTAACGAATTCTGAAACAACATCCACAATGTTTGCAGCGTCAAGTATCCGGTCTATGGTAGGTTGATCGATCATTTATTTCCTTCCTTAATATAATGGGTCACAAATGTAGTGAATTTATTTGGAAACAACCAATGTCTGACTAGTAAAGAATGGGAAACGATATCGTCACAATGTCACTATTACAATACGCATCAATAAGGCAGGCTTGGTTACAGGTACATTGATAAATTGATAAAGGGATGTTTCATTTCTGACAAATTCTGAACCTGTTGCTATCTCCATTGGCAGATTGTCAAATTATTAA
>OMGR01000344.1_pt1 | contig 37138 bp, 28 predicted proteins | sample 1646061 | NCBI WGS metagenome assembly OMGR01 (sample SAMN05578583, study PRJEB25193) | human gut metagenome | biome: Human Microbiome; feature: human-associated habitat; material: feces | host: Homo sapiens | place: USA:Birmingham | reverse complement strand
GAAGCGAGTTTCGGAGGCGACAGCGAACGCAGGATGCGAAGTAGCGAGGCAGGTGCAGCCTTGAAAAGCCCGGTTAAGTGAGGGCAGAGCCAAGCTTGCTTGGATATGCCGAACGATAGGGCTTTGGCCGTCTGAACGGCAACTTTTGGTTACTTTTCTTTCAAGAGAAAAGTAACATTCATTTCTGACAAATATCGAACTATCCCCACTTCCTATTGCTTTTTTCTCCCTAACAGAAACCCCAGCAAATCTATTATAAACTGAAGTATCCCTCTCACCTTGTTACTGTTTCCATTCTCACTCATACGCTTTATTTATTAAGATTATACACTATAGGGACCAGCGACCGCGCAATGCTTTCCAGCATCCTGCAATATGTTTCGCGGTTATCCCCGTTCACTTCACTGATATATTTACTATAAGCTATCTCACGGGCATAGGCCTGCGGATAGTGGCTGACGGCTGCTGCCTGTTTGTAGACAGAAGCTATCAGGCGGGCAAAATCGAGAAAACTATTCTCCGCCCGGTCATAACGCCGGAACAAAAGGCCATCCGGCTTGTCGAGATCCGTTTTGCCGCCATGCCAGTACGCGTTGGCGACTCCATATCCGGTCAGTCCGAAGAAATTATTGTAACAGGCAGACAGCCTGCTTTCTCCCCAACCGCTTTCGATAGCTGCCTGCGCCAGGATAACCACCGGGTTCAGGCCGTACAACTCACCCGCCATACGGGCGGCGGGGAGGTACTTTGTTGTAAATGAGAGCTTATCCATACGCTATTCATTGACGGATATTACTCAATTTCAGGACGGTCGCCGCCACCTTCCGAAGGTACTGAGGGTTTGGCCTCTTCCAGTTTGAAACGCTCCCCTTTCGTGGTCAGCGCCAGGTTCCGAAGCTTCGTTCCGGGACGGAAACGAAGGCGGACACGGTATAACAAATTGCTGGAAAAATTCTCGGTTGTAGTACTTCCCGAACTGGTCTGTATCAACTGAAACGTCCCCAGGTCGCCGCACTGCACCACTTCCCCACGTGCCAGGAACATCAGAAGAAACCGGATCACACGGTCGATCACCACTTTCACATCACCACTCGAAGCTGTGGAACTTTCAGCCACCGCCTCACACAATTCATCAAATGTACATGTACCTGTCGAGCGGGTCTGGGCATAGAAAAGTTTCTCTTTTCCCGCTTCTACATTCTTACTGAGGTTCTTCCTGAGAACCAAATGAAATTGAACTGCCATAACTTTACTGTTTTAATTGATTATTAATGATATACCAAAGATACGGCAGCCCTCAAAGGGGATTGAAGCCACAGACGACACGGCGTAACGAAGCGACAGTTTTTTTCTCAAAAAACCGCAAAAAGAATGTTGTTGAAAAGAAATAATTCATATATTTGTCGACACACAACAATCAGTAATTAGGAATAACTATGAAAAGAGAAAATGCAGACTACAAACAACCGGAAAATGATTCTTTTTCCTTACAAGAGCCGCTTGTAAACTATCAGTCAAATTATAATCATTTTGACAAGCAAAACATAGCTTTTGTGTCAGAAGAAGAGTTGGCTAATAATTGCATTCCATTGGCAGAATCAAAAAGGCTCCTATTGGAAAGAATACACAGAGATTTTCATAAATAATGGACGTTTATATCGACAAATCGGTTCACTCAAAAATTACCGATTTTTACGAAGCGGCTATGAAAAATCATATTACCCTGGATGAAACTACTATTAACCGCAAAATATGCCGGATTTATGAAGCCTTAGAAGCATTGGGCAATTATGCGTATATCTACTCATTAGCCAGGTTGAATCAGGATTGGATAGATAAAAAATACCGGGAATATATATTTGAAGATATTCATTTCGCCTATCAAATATATGAACGATGCGATGGGACAAAGATTGTTCGCATTCATGATGTTTGTCATAGTTTATTATACAAATAATAATACAACAACCTGTTTTTTGTTTATCATTAATTTGTTTTATCCATTGATTATCCATACCTTAGAAGAATAATACCAATCTAAATATGGAACAAACGACCTTTACGATACGGGCTTATGGGATAGGTGAGCTGGCAATGCTTTACAACCCTCATCTGAGCCGTAGGGCAGCGATTCTGCAACTTTGGCGGTGGATCAATTATCATGGCGTACTGAAAGCGAAACTGAGCGAGCTGGGATATCACCCGGGAGTCAGGAGCTTTACACCCCGGCAAGTGGAGTGTATTGTCGAACATTTAGGGGAACCCTGAAAAAAGAAGAAACCGGTACAGGAGCCGGTTTCAACGGCCAAGGCAGCTATACCCAACAGTTGCAGCAAGTGTTTTCAACGACTGCAGCAACGTTTTTTTGCGGATGCGGCTACGACTTCAAATGAGTGCGGCAGCCGGAAAGAGCCGCTCCTACCGATATACCGGAAGTTTCATCGAAAGAGAACTTTCGGGGGCACGTGGGGCACGTAAATCGGATTTCCGGTAACTTTCAACAAACAGCATACAGACAGTAATACAACAACGCCCGGCAACCTATTTATAGAAGTTCGCTGAAATCCGATTTACGCGCCCCCACGTGCCCCCGACAAGCATTAAAAAGGTATCTCCGGGTCCGGTCTGCAACCAGAATCTGCATCTTTATTATCAATACCTTCACCAGTATCTCCATCATCCTGTCCGAAACCTTTGCTCCGTGCCTCTACCTGGTCGTGATTCAATTCGAATACTAAGAAGAGGCGCTTCCCATGCTTCTTCCGGCAGAGAAAGCCATCCCTTTTTAACATTTTCCCCAGCATATTAACCCCCGCCGTGGTCACCGTAAAACGGGTTCTTTCGGCTATCCGGGTAAGAATCTCACTACAGGAAAGCAACAAGGGTAGCTCGAAACGGGTCGGTCGGCGAAAATAGGTATAGAACAACTCGATCTCGGGATATTCCTGCTGGAAAGGCTCGTTATTCTCGTTCACCTCGGCAATATCGCTTTCGGCAAACCAGTAACGGAATCCCTGCCGGTACAACGCCAGTGCCTGCGCAAAGACAGCGGCATGGTCGACCGGAGCCGAGTAGTCGATCCGGGTAGTCTCGAAGCAAAGGAAACGGCGCGAGCCGGTACGGTCGGTCAGCACCTGACTGTCGTTGACCGTCGCCGCAAAGGAAGCACGCCGCGAATAGGTCTCCGCATTACGGGCATACGGACGCCGTTCGTGCACTGCATCTTTCGTGATCAGCGCCTTCAAACGGTTCAACTCCGCCCTGCTTTGTCCCGACAGCTCATCGAGGATAATCAGGAAACAGTCGCTCATCAGTAATGACGAATCTTTTGCCGAAGGGTCGATATTGCCCGAATAGACATACTGGCGAAGCTGGGGAGGCACCAGGTTGCGTAGCCAGGTAGTCTTACCCAACCCCTGTCCGCCACTCAAAAGCAGGACGGTATGGTTCTCCTTATGCTCGTCGAGGGCACAGGCGACAACGGCAACGAGCCATTTTTTCAAGCACTTCTCCCAATATTCGGGGCGAGTGGTATCGACTGTCGAGGCAAGACGGGCTATCGGGTCGGCCTGCCCGTCCCAGGCGGGAAGATGCTCGAAATAAGAACGGAACGGATCGTACTCGGGACTAAAATCGGAATGTATCACCGCCCTCAGGTCGGAAAGGTAGCAGAGCACACCTTCCTTCTGCAAGGCACACCAGACGGAGTTCTCCCAATAATCGGTAACCGGACGGTACGCCTTATGCTCGTCGAGTTCGCGATATTCGACCTGACGGCGCACAATATTGCGGCGCAGGCTGTAACGCAAAGCCAGAAACTCCTGTATCTGGGCCACACAGCTGCCTCTTCCTCCGGTCCGTTTCTTGTCGGCGGCATGCTGGTCGGTATGCGCATAGGCACTCCCGACAGCCAGCCTGCACTCTTCGGCTGACAGGCCGGTAAACGATTTCGCCGCATAGTTTTCGACCGTTTCCCTTTCCACTCCCAACCGGTTGCAATGGCAGGCAAAGAGATGGACATAGTTGTTACGGTTGCCTTCACTGTAAGTCAGCTTGCGGTTGGTACGTCTGCGGGCTGTGGCGATCGGCCGCATGGAATCTTTATCGACGACAGGCTCTATCAACGGCAGGTCCGCCGGAGGTTCCCCCTCTCCTTTCAGCCACGGTTCGAAACGGGAAGAGAGGTAGAGGGCCGGATCGTACGAGAAAAGACAGAGACGCCCCGCATCGCTTCCTGAACTGTCGGCCTCCACGCCCAGCAGACGCTCGTACCAGTCTTTCACCAGGTTATAGACAGCCACATGGTTATCGGGAGTCAGGGCCAGCCTGACTGCTGGGCAGGCGATGATCTTAATGCCCTGGCCACGGGGACTGATCCAGCAGGCCACCGTATAGCATGCCCCGCGCGCCAATGCCAGCAGGCGCGGCAGGTCTTCCTTCTTCACCCCGTCAAAATCGAGCAGGATCAGCGGGTTATAGCCGGTCATATACTCCGGCAACCGTCTTTTCTGATAGGTTGCCGAGACGGTTATGGCGTACAGGTCTTTCTTTAGCCTTTCGGCCGCTTCCGGGTTTCCCCGGTCCATAAAAACGCGGATACGGTTAACAGACGAGGCATACTTGCCGTTGCGGATGTCATAGAGGGCATCGACCAGGGCGATATCGCCCAAACAGTTTTTAAATTTAGCAAACAATGTTACTTTAATCATAACAGGTTGTATTTTGAGGTTACTTACAGGTGCCAAGGTAAAGGCTTCACCGCGGGCAGCCTATGTTTTTTCATTATATTAAGAAAAACATAGGCTACGCATATCAATCGTCACGATAGTCAGATAGATAATCGAGCACCGCATTGACCAGTGTTCCCAAAGCCAATACTTCGCCTTCGTTGCCGTGACGTATATGGAAGATCGAGTCGAGCGAACGGAGAAAGGGCTTCACCTCGTGCCGGTCGTTCACTGTCCATTTGCGGCTTCTGATCAGGGGAGCTATCAGTTCAAGAAACTCGTCGAGGCTTCCGTTGAAAAGAATAGTTTCTTCCACTACCATATCTTCCTCCCAGACGGCATGTTCAAGCAATCGGTTCAGGTTGTTACATTGTTTCACCACTTCGTGCAACCCTTTTTCCTGTTGCACACATTCATTCTTCAAGTCTTGTGCCACCTTACTAAGCAGGGCGGCGTCTAGTTTTTTTTCATCTGATTTATTTTTTAAGATAATTCTTTTGTTACTTCGCCATGACAGGTTCATTTATGACTGATGGCTTACGCTCGAATAAGTTCAAATCTTTCTAAAACCGAAAGCCCGACAAGTTGAACCTGCCGGGCTTTGTTTTTGGTCTGTTTTTTCTTTTCACAAAGATAGAACAGAAGAACTTTATTTTATTACTTTAGTATTAATATTTACCGCCTGTTCACCTGTCGCAGGGTAATTGGAGTCTGATAACGCCGCGCGGTAAAATTTAGAATTATTTTGATTATAAATAGTTACTTATTTCACGATTGCCTTTACTGCGGCTTCGCCTTCTACGGCAACAGTTACATACCCCTTAGGAGCAGCAATTGTAGCTTCATCGGAAGAGATCACTGTATCGGCAATTGTCTGGCCAAGTACGTTGCTAACAGAAACTTTCTTGCCCTGTGCACCTTTGACGATAATAGCACCGTCGATAGCTATTACTGATACAGAAGAAGCATCGATAGTACTGTTGTCAACAGTCTGTTCGTCACCCAACGTGATAACCAATGCTTTTTCCTGATCGTCAGTGAAGCCTAAGCGTCCGTTCAAATTATACAGATATTTGTCTGTAGCACCTAATGGCTGGATTACATAACCACCGTCTACGACCATTACTCTGAACTTGAAGTTTTCAACACCTGCTGCGATGCCTTTTTCTTCGTCAGCTTCTTTTGCAATTGTCACAACATCTCCATTCACGTAAGTGGCAACAGTATCAACGCCTGTTTTTATTGCCGGACGGAAGATAGCTTTCAAATCTTCATCAGCTGTAGCTTCCCCGGTGTAAGAACCTTCCAAAGCATAGTTCGGATAGATTTCATAATCAGCTTTATCATCAACCCATTGCTGGATAGAGTCTGTCGGATAGAACAGGAAGTTGCTGTAACCATCTTCATCGCCTTCAATAGCTTTTGAAATATAGAAAGAAGGAATGTCTTTATTGATATCGGCTGTATCCAAGCGGAAAGTCAGCCCCTTGTCAGCAATAACACCTTCCATGATGCCGTTTGCATTCAGATTCATGGCTACTGCACCCTGATAACTGTCTAATGTAGCTTTTTTCGGAGTGGAAGCGTCCAGACTTTCTGTCAGACGGTTGAAGACTACATTTACACTGCTATATTCTGCATCTTCATACTTTTTCTTTGACACATCAAATGCAGAATTTGCAGAGATGGATGCAACTACTTTCGTTGCAGAATTTTGTGTTGCAAATATATTCGCATAACTTGTTGCATAAACAATCATAGTGTAATTGCCTTCCAGATCTTTCTGGAAAATAAACTCTGCAGCACTAGCACCTTCCTTAAAGTCAGAAGTCTGCAGGAATTCATCAGCACCTTTTACAGATTGGAATTTATAAGTAACAACTTCTACCGCATTTTTCTTGTCAGTTTTTACAGAACCGTTGCTCAAGTAAGCATAATTTATTTCGTTCTTCAAAGTTCTCCCTTTTACAACAGTCCATAACTGGCTATCATCACTTTCTTTGGTAGGAACAAAAACATTAGTTTTATTCTCTGTCATGTACAACTGCGGAACAGCAACCATATCAGAACCATTAAATACCAATTCAGCCTTTTGTGCCAACTGTTCAGCAGTCAGTGTCAGGAAGTCATCTAAAGCCGGTGCGTCTGTTATCTGGATAGTTTGACCTGCCAGATTAGTAACAGAAGGAGTTGTTAAGCTTTTATCAGAAGAAGCCACCGTAAATTCATTTGTTTTACCTTCGATTGAATACAAAGCCAAAGCGATTGTCTGATTAGTCTCTCTATTCTTGAAAGTAAATGTTGAATTAGAGAATCCTGTAACAATCCACTGTGCCTTAGCTGAAGTCAGTCTCACATCTTTAGGAGCTACTGCATTATATGCAAAAGTAGCAGCATCCTGAGACACCAGATATTTTCCGTAAGGAGAAGTAGCAGCACTGGCTGCATCCGGTTTTTCACCTACAAACTTGATGTTAACGATCTTAGCAGCATCTTCTTTTAACAAAGCAGAAGCAGGAGCCCAGGTTGTACCTGTGATCTGTGCCTTAGAGATATTCACACCGGTTGTTGTAGAGATCGTTGTGATATAAGTCTTAGCAACGCCGGATGCCGGTTTATAGGCATACACTTTAACAAAAGATGTGCTATAATCTACAACTGAAGCTACCTCTACAGGAGCTTTGCCACTTTCAACAACGACATAAGGTTTAGCAGAGCTTGTACCTACTACCATTGTGTATTTACCCGGTTCGTTGGCATAATCGTCTTCAGATACTGTGAATACTGCATTGTTCACACAGTTGATTTTATCCTTAGCCAAATCACCCGTAGCCTTCAAGTCAGAACCTTTCACCACTTTGAAGCCATAACCTTCACCGTTAGTCTTGATCAGGTTTACTACAGGAGCAGACGGATCGAGGATAATGAATTCTGCGTTTTTGAATTCGTCCATTCCCATAACAGCACCGGTATTAGCCGTAATCTTTTCCTGCAAGGCTTTACCACCTTTAGTTACAAAATATAGTCCGTCAGGAAGATCCGTTACGTTAGTTTGTGTAGATGTCTTACTAACCGCATAAACAGTCTGGTTGAACACGTTCGTTTCCGGCTGTGGGTCAGCTTCCGGGAAAACAAAAGAAAAACCGTTATTTGAAAGGTTCTTGTTCAGTTCTTCGGCTGTGTATGTGGCAGAAGCAAAGTAGAATTTAACATCACTACCTGTACTTAGATCAACAGTTAATTTCTGTCCTCCCAAAGAAATTGTAGCATCAGCAGTGTTTTTACTTGCTACAAATACACAAGTATTAGCATCTACGGCAGTAGCATCTGCAGCTTCTACATTAGAAACTCCTGCTTTTGCATAAATAAGTTTGCCGTTTTGATTTTTCAGTTTGAACTGATATTCGTTATTTACCTGTCCGAAATCAGCAATTTCAAACCATTCAGCATCAGTTCCCGTTTTAAATGTGAAAGAACCGCTCTTCCCGGAAACTCCTGTAGAGCTTAAAAAGTTTGTACCAGCATCACTCAGGTAAACTTTTAAGCCGTTTTTCAAAGTTTGCGTACTAGCTCCAGCCGTGTATTTATACGTCAAAGCAGCATTCGCGTTACTAAACAACGCTCCCATCAGCAACAGGACCATTGTCAAAATAGTAGAAAACCTTTTGTTCATAATCAATAAATTTAATATTAATAATAGTGTTACTAAAATCCTATTTATATCCATTTTTCTAGTCTGAAAAACTTGAATGACTAGAAAAAACGTTCCTTTTTTCTCGCCATTATTTTTTACTCATTTTGACTTCATAAGTGAAAATCAATATTTCGTACATACTTTGTTATTACGTTGATAAGAAAGAACATAGAAAAGAGAAAAAAATTTGGAAAATGATTGTCGGTTAAAAAGGAATTATTAATTTTGTTGGCGAGAAAAAAGGAACGTTTTTTCTAGTCACACATTTTCGACTACTAATCATATAATATTCAATACCTACATTAACTTTCAATAGTAGATATTCATTCCTCATAAAAAGGATATACACATATTGATGTACATGTGCGTACATCTATTCTATTATTACCTGAAAGAATAAAATCGGGAAAAGTAAGGGATCATCCTTTTTAAATATGAAAAACAAGCTAATTAATAGCTATGGAGTAACTATTAATTCTTATAAAATCATTTCCTTTGCAAAATAATATTAGCTAGTATGACCATCTTCTATCTCAATAAAGTTCTATATACAAACAAGGAAGGCTACAATAGCCTAGCCCTACTGTTCAACCAGATTATTCAATCAGATGATGTGGATTTTTCTATCAGTTTCTCTAAAACGACTTGGTTTGAGGCCAATTTAAGCGCTGTTTTGGGAGCCATAATCAGAATACTGGAGGATGATTATCTCCTTTCTATAAAATTAATCGATATACCAACTGCCATATATGGTATCCTTACACGCAACGGCTTTATCGGAAACATCGATTATTCATCGATCGATTTCAGCAAAGAAACCGTTGTCACATTCCAACAGTTTGCTCCTAATCACGATACAGCATTTGACAGTTATTTAAAAAGAGAGTTGTTAGTAAAAAAAGACTTTCCAAAACATACCAGCTTATTAGGAAAAAGAATATGTACCAGTATCTTTGAAGTATTTGAAAATGCCAGAACACATGGCAAATGCCAATGGATACACACTTGCGGGCAATATTATCCACAGAAACATCCTTCCCGTTTCGATATAACGGTAGTCGATGCCGGCAAAACAATTCATAAAAATGTAAATGATTACTTTCAGGGGAAAGCCGTTTTTTCAGCCTCAGACGCAATAGACTGGGCGATACAGTACGGTCATACAACTAAAAAAGAACAAACCGGAGGACTGGGATTAGACTTGTTAAAAGAATTTGTAAAACTAAACAAAGGCAAGATTCAAATTGTTTCAGCTACAGGATACTGGGAATTTACAGAAGGACAAACAAGTACCTCTGAAATGGATTACTATTTTCCGGGGACTATAGTAACCATCGAGTTCAATTTCGATGATACATCATTTTATATGTTAAAAGAAGAACTTGATGTATCTCCTGATAATATCTTTTAATATATTTGCGTCATGAAAACAAATCCTATAGTAATTAAAATATCAGATTACACAGCCACAAACCTTGCAGTAGCTACTGATGAAGGGGAAAAAGTCTATCAAACGATAGTTAAACTATTCTCCGATTATCAAACTATTGTGCTGGATTTTTCTGGTATAGCATTACTAACTACAGCTTATTTGAATGGGGCTATAGGACAGTTATACAAAGATTATTCAAGCCGGGAATTAGGAGAACGTCTCAAACTTAAAAATGTAAGTCAGGATGACTTGATCCTTTTAAAAAAAGTAACCAACCGGGCTAAAGAATTTTATAACAATGAAGATTCTTTTGGTCAAACAGTACAAAGAGTAATCAGTGGAGAATAATAAAATATTAAAAATAAAAGAATATACTATTTCTTCCACAGACTGTTTCTTTTTGGACAATAACGTGTGGATGTTTCTTTTTTGCCCACTGGGTAATTATCAGAAAAAAAAGCAATCAGTTTATTCCAATTTTTTCGCAGACATTCTTAGCCATCGGGCCACTATTTATATCAATAGCTTGGTATTATCTGAATTTGCAAATACTTATCTTCGGTTGGATTTCCAGCTTTGGAAGAGAATGCCTGAAAATTGCCGGGCCGATTATAAACGTGATTACCTGCAATCAGAACAATATGCCGCTACTGCATCATTGATACTGGCAGTGATGAGAAATATACTAAAAGTAAGTGAACGCATGCCCGATAACTTTAACTCGGTTAATCTTGATTTACTTTTCGACCATTTTAAAATAATAGATTTCAATGACAGTTACTTCATTGAATACTGCAGATCCTGTGGTAAAAATATGTTATTTGTATCGGATGACAAAGATTTCAGCAAGATTGATTGTGGAAATGTAAAGGTTCTGACCATGTAGCTAAATGTAAATCAAGCCAAAGCTCATCCCCCAACTTATCTATATCCTTACTTCTGGCAAAATGATATATGAAATTGTTTTTAACTACCGAGTGAAAGTATAAATAAAGATTTGCTTGTATCTTTGCAGCCGGTAAAACAAAAAAATAATCCGTATGTCAATCTCACGCTTTAATGCAGTGGAGAAAGCTTCCAACCGGAAGGCCGTGGAAGCCATCACTCCCAAACAGAAAGTATCCGAGTACTATGGCGAGAACGTATTTAACCGCAAGGCAATGCAGAAGTATCTCTCCAAGGAAACGTACAAAGCCCTAACCCACGCCATTGATAATGGAACACCCATCGACCGGGAAATAGCCAACCATGTAGCTGCCGGTATGCGTATGTGGGCACTGGAAAAAGGAGTTACCCATTACACCCACTGGTTCCAACCTCTTACCGACGGAACAGCCGAAAAGCACGATGCTTTTGTAGAACATGACGGCAACGGCGGTATGATCGAAGAATTCAGCGGCAAACTGCTCGCCCAGCAGGAACCCGACGCATCCAGCTTCCCTAACGGCGGACTGCGTAACACGTTCGAAGCCCGCGGATATTCAGCCTGGGACCCCTCCTCTCCCGCATTTATTGTAGACGACACTTTATGTATCCCGACTGTCTTTATCGCTTATACCGGTGAAGCACTCGACTACAAAACACCGCTTATCCGTTCAGTAGAAGCATTGAACAAAGCTGCCAAAGAGGTCTGCAACTACTTCAACGAAGATGTTCATAAGGTGATCACCTATCTGGGCTGGGAACAGGAATATTTCCTGGTAGACGAAGAATTGTATTCGGCCCGTCCCGACCTGTCGCTGACAGAACGTACGCTGCTCGGACACGAAAGTGCCAAGAACCAGCAGTTGGATGACCATTATTTCGGTGCTATCCCTTCACGCGTACAGGAATTTATGAAAGACCTGGAAGTGGAATGTTATAAGCTGGGTATCCCGGTAAAGACCCGTCACAACGAGGTTGCCCCGAACCAGTTCGAGCTGGCTCCGATCTATGAAGAATGTAACCTGGCCAACGACCATAATCAGTTGCTGATGTCGGTGATGAAACGTGTTTCACGCCGTCATAATTTCCGCGTCCTGCTTCACGAAAAACCTTTTATGGGTGTGAACGGCTCGGGTAAGCATTGTAACTGGTCGATGGGGACCGATACGGGTATCAACCTGTTCTCGCCGGGTAAAGACCGCGAAGACAACCTGCGTTTTATCACGTTCGTGGTCAATACGCTGATGGCTGTTTATAAATATAATGCCTTACTGAAAGCAAGTATCGCTTCTGCTACCAACGCACACCGTCTGGGAGCCAACGAAGCACCTCCTGCCATTATCTCCTCTTTCCTCGGAACGCAGATCAGCGAAGTGCTGGATAAATTCGAGAACAGTTCGATCGAAGATGCGATCGAGGTAGACGACAAGAAACGCCTGAGCCTGGGCTTCGGACAAATACCGGAATTGCTGCTGGATAATACGGACCGTAACCGTACCTCTCCGTTCGCTTTCACCGGAAACCGTTTCGAGTTTCGTGCTCCCGGTTCTTCCGTGAACTGCGGCTCGGCTATGCTGGCTGTCAACTCGGCAGTCGCTCACCAGCTTCAACAGTTCAAGAAAGATGTAGAAACACTTCAGGCTGCCGGAAAGAGCAAGGAAGTGGCTATCTTCGAGACACTGAAGGCTTATATCAAAGAATCCAAACCGATCCGCTTCGACGGTAACGGTTACTGCGACGAATGGAAGGAAGAAGCAGCCCGCCGCGGACTGGATTGCGAAAACAGTGTTCCGCTGCAATACGATGCTTACCTGAAACCGGAAGTGATCCGCATGTTCAAGGAAACGGGCGTATTGAATGAAAAGGAACTGGAAGCCCGCAATGAGGTGAAATGGGAAATCTATATCAAGAAAGTACAGATCGAAGCCCGCGTATTGGGTGACCTGTCGATGAACCATATTATTCCGGTCGTATTGCACTACCAGTCTTTGCTGCTCAGCAATATCACCAAGCTGAAAGAAACATTCAGTCCGGAAGAATACGAAGACCTGTCCGCCGAACCGCGCCGCCTGGTACGCAAGATTTCCAAACACGTAAATGCCGTAACACGCATGACGGACGAAATGATTGAAGCCCGTAAGAAGGCGAATGTCATCACCGACCTCCGCAGCAAGGCGATCGCTTATCATGATACGGTGGTTCCGTTCCTGGATGATATCCGCGAGCATATCGACGAACTGGAGCTGATGGTGGATAACCAGATGTGGCCGTTGCCAAAATATCGGGAACTGTTGTTTATCCGATAAGAAACCGATAAAACAACATCCTACATAAAATGTCCTGTGTAAAGAACTTACACAGGACATTCTCTTTTTTACACTGATCGATTGTTAAAACTATTAAGTGCCTGATAAAATGCCTCTATATTCTCTGACGGAACATGCGGAGGCACATCACAACCTGTCGATAAAACGAAATTCTTCCATTGGCTGGTTTTCTTTAGCAGATTCATTGTCTCTGCATATACTTTTTCCGGCGATGACTGTTTGAAAAGTCCGACCGGATCGAGGTTCCCCATGACCAACCGGTCTTCCGGACAGCTCTCCAACGCCTCCGCCATATCTATCTTATTGCCGAAATGAAGCCCGGCCGCTCCCGACTGAATCATCGCCTCCGTACAATGTCCGAAGTTTCCGCAGTTATGCAGGATCACCATAAAGTTCTCATCCTGCACCGCATCCACAATCTGACGAACATAATCCGTCGAATACAACAGACAATCTTCGTTAGAGATCAGACCCGCCGCCGGTTCCGCCATGATCACGCCATGAACGCCTGTCTGCCTGATCGCACGGGTATAGTCGATCAGGAAACGGGTACATTTCTCCAGTAAGACGGTCATATTCTCCGGCTCCACATACAGGGCGATCATTAATTCCGACAACCCGAACAAACGCCCTGCCAGCGAAAACGGACCGATACAACCGGCAAAGACCGGCTTATCCTTTACCCGTTCTGCCGTCAGCCGGTTCGCTTTCAGGTATTCGGGAACACGTCCGGCCTCAAGAGACGGGATTGGCAGACGATCTATAGACTCCCTATCCGATACGAGCGGTTCCGTTACACTGGGGACCTCATCTTCCGGAAAGACCACCTTCGCACCGAAAGCCTCGGCTTCCACCGTCAAATCCATGATAACCGTCGGTGCTGCCGACGGATATTGTTCGTTCAACCGGCAGATAGCCTCCGCATGCACTTCGCCATCGGTAACCGCATCTCTCACCGTTTTACCGCATAACTCGATACCCGGATGCGTCATGATAGGAATAGCCCTACGTTCCTGCCGGTTCCTTGTTTCGTGTAGCCACTTTTGTATTTCCATTATTTCTTCTTTCTTTTTCGTTTATAACAAGTCTCCAGTTCACAATACTGGCAACCGTACTTTTTCTCATCCACATCAGGCCCGATACCGATAATACCGCTGATCGACTTGATCGGTGTCATCAGGCATACCTCCGACAAACCGATACCGCAGGGATTCCCGCCCATCAAGCGGAACAGTGTCTGCTGGCCGGATAAATGCCAGCCGCAATATCCGGGACTCAGGCGGTTCGTATGCCGTTCTCCTGCCAGCTCTTCTTCGAGTAACCGTTCCATGCAGTCACCGGCTTTTTCTGCGATACAAGTACCGATAACATCTGCAATAAAACTTTTCAGGATGTCCTCTTCCGCTTTCAAACGATTCTGATACTCCTGAAAAGCAGTCCCCGCAGTCGCCGCAAAGAGGGCGAAGCGACCAGAGCCTTTCAGGAGGGAAGAGATCGTCGCTCCGACATGAATACGTTCGCCGCCATCCAGAGATACAGCGTCTTCCTCCATCCGTCCGTCAAACAGACCGAATGCACAACGCGGAACGATCCAAGACGAAACCTCTTCCAGTATGGAGACGGTCAATGCCTCCACTGGCTCTTCCGGTTCCGTACTACCGTAGCCCATCTCGGTAAATAAATCATTTACCGTCAGGGACAACCGGCTAAAGTCTAACTCGTATTCCTGCATACGATCAGGCGGATAATAAGGATTTGGCAAGCGTTACCGCGGCATTGGCATTGTCGCTATAACCGTCTGCACCGATCTGGCGGGCAAACGATTCGGAAACCGGCGCACCGCCGATCATCACTTTAACCTGGCTGCGGATTCCATTCTGCTCCAAAGCATCGATCACCTCCTGCATATAATTCATCGTCGTTGTCAGCAGGGCAGACAGGCACAGGATCTGAGCCCGGTTTTCTTTCAGAGCGTTTATAAACCTTTCCGAAGAGATATCGGTTCCGAGGTTGATCACTTCGAAGCCGCAGCCTTCCAGCATGGAGGCTACCAGGTTCTTTCCGATATCATGCAAGTCGCCTTTTACCGTTCCGATCACCACCTTTCCCAGACTGTGGGAGGCTGCACCTTTCATTTGCGGTTTCAGCAGGTCGAGCGCACCTTTCATGGCACGGGCTGCCATTAATAGTTCAGGGACAAAGGCTTTTCCTTCCTCGAAACGTTTGCCTATATCTTCCATGGCCCGCGACATATAGTTATTAATGATCAAATGCGGATCGACATTCTCTGCGATCGCTTCGTTGGTTACCGCCCTGGCTATCTCCAGTTTTCCTGTCAAAATAGCCTCATACAATTTCTCCAAATCTGCCATAACTTTATCTGTTTTAATTATTAACCTCGTAACTCACGCAATGTCTCTATCATCGCCACGACATTCCGAACCGGCGCATTAGCCTGTATGTTGTGAACGGCGTTGAAAACGAAACCGCCGTCAGCTCCCAATATCTCACATTCCTGCAATACATGGCTCCGCACCTCTTCGGGTATCGCATTCGGCAGGATACGTTGCGTGTCGATACCGCCGCCCCAGAACGTCACCTGGCTGCCGAACTCTTTCTTCAATACCCTCGGGTCCATATCTTTGGCATTGATCTGGACAGGGTTGATTATATCGAAACCGGCATCCACCAAACCGGGAAGAATCGGGAGGATAGCCCCACAGGTATGTTTGAATACTTTCCAGGTGGTATGCTGATGAATCCAGTCGTTCATCCGTTTGTAGTGGGGAAGCCATAACTCCCTGAATGTATCGAGCGAACAGAATTGCGAGTCCTGGGTTCCGAAATCGGTTCCGCAGGTAAAGACGACATCGACCTTCTCACCTACCGCATCCCAAAGACGTTGATAGTTAGCCAGTGCAATATCGGTCTGTTTTTCAAAGACCGTTTGTACATAGTCACGGCGCATGGCGGTAGACATATACCATTCAGCGACATTGCGGATACCTTTCGGGTCTTTCAGCCCCATGCCCGGAACGAAAGCGATATCCCCCAGTGCCGTACCGCCGAAGCTGGCGACAACCGCTTTTCCGGTTACGGCAGCCTGTTCGACCGTCTTTTTATAGTATTGAAGATCTTCGTCAGAAAGAGGGCCGAACTCTTCCAGGTTATCTGCCGGATCGATCTCTTCGTCATTCACATATTCCTGTCTTTCCGTTGCATTGATAAAATAGCAGCCGGAAGGCATCACGGCACTGGGCGGATAGGAACGGTCTCCTCCCGCATAGATGTGAACATCTCCCTGTCCGTCGGTCGTCAGGTCGATACCGGAGGCGATCATCACCTTCTGCCCCCAGGGAGTGATTTGCTCGTGGAGTTGGGTTTCATCGATGTCGAACATATCCTTGCGTCCGAAAACAGGGACACAGTCTATGCCGATAATCTCCTGCAAGTCGCTTTCGATCTCTCCCAACATCTGGAAAGGTTCGATGACACGGACAGGATGCGGGTCCAATCCATAATGTTGTCTCAAGGCCTCTACGACCTTACAATGGATGCCTGTAACCGAAGTTGCTCCAAAGTCGACCGGTACGCAATCGGGCATACGATGGGCTAGTGCGCTTTGCACACGCTGTTTGGATGTCATGTTCAATACTAATTTTAGATTACCATACTTTTATTCTGATCTCGCCGTCTTTGACGGATTCCAAAGGTCCCGGCTTGGGCTGGTCTCCACGTGCATTCCCCAGATAGTCGGCAGCAATTTCAATCGAGCTGCCGTCGGGTTGCTCGTAGGCTTGACCGGGGAGTTTGGCTTTCCCCAGCCTTTCCGTATTGACACGGCTGGTCTGCAAATCGCTCAAACCTTTTACGGATAAAGACAGATAAACGCCGTCAGCCGTTTCTTCGATCTTCACATTCGGATTGAAGTCCGGGAGGACTACTTTGTTCTTTTCACCTTCAAACGGCAAGGCTCCGTTGTAATAGACATTCCCGTCCACCATCATCGGATAAACCGTTTTATTATAGTCCGCCAAACCGTATTTCCGCTTATTCTCTCCTTCCGTCACCGGAAGAACGGTGGCAAAAAGGTTATTGATATAACGGTCGTCTCCACCGGGAATAATAGACAGGCCCGCGACTTCTGTCGAATGAGGCAGGAAATAAGGAGTGTACCGTCCGTGTTCTACATACCGGTAGATATCCCCGGCGATCAGGTTATGCACATAAGCACCTCCCTGGGATTGTTCCAGGATACTCCGGCGTGAGGCAAAAATGTTATTGTCGACCAGGAACGGGCCGTGGTTTACTTCCAGGAAAAGATCTTCCATATCATTATCGTAGAATAAGTTTCCCGAAACCCGGGTACCCTGCGTCATCCAATCCAGCCAGAGGGCACGGCCTGCATTATGAATACGATTATGGACAATACGGGTATCTACCGCAGCATGAAATTTAATACCTCCGATCTCTGCGCCGGTAAACTGACGCTTCACCCAGATATCGTGGATATGATTGTTTTCGATCAGACTGAAAGCAGCTCCCATACTTCCACAGATACCCGTTTGTTCGCAATGGGATATCTCATTGTTACGAACAATATGCGAACCGATATTCTCCTTATTCCAACCATTCCGGATCGTATTGAAAGTCACTTCGATATAATGCAGGGAACCGTCGATGCTCGTATCGTTCAGCCAGACATTATGACCGGTCTGACGCTCTTTTCCCAACGTTATACCTGAACATTTGGAGTTACTGATTACATTGTTCTCGATGATCCACCCTTTGTTCCAATGGGTAGCAATCATACCGATCTGCTCTGCCGTCGGAGCTCCCCATTGGGTAGCAGCCTGACTGATATAAAAGCCCTGGATAGTCAGGTAGTCGATACCCGGTTTCGACGGATAAAAGCAGGTGTTGCGGGTACTTATTTCCACCAGTTCCTTATTCGGGTCATATTTATGGAAATTTGCCCAGATGATCGTATTCACGCCGTCATTCTCACAACACCAGGTGTAGACAGCCCCTTCCTTATCTTTGCCGTTTTCATGCGGGACCGGGCGAAGCACTTGGTCCTGCGATTCCTTCTCATAGAGGGATTTGTTATTCAGGAATACTTCGCCGGTATGATGTTCGCGTCCCATGCCGTCAAACCAATCGCCATAGATCAGGTCGGTATACGGATTATAATCACCGAAAAATGTATTCGGGATCGTGACCTTCCAGACTCCGTCTTTCTCCTTCGTCCAGCCGGTAATCCTTTCCGAGCCTTTTATCTCTACCTTTTCTCCCGGAGCCGCACGATAGACAATCCGCTTCCCGTCGCTTTCACCGCCTCTCGGAGGATTGACCCATTCGCGATACGTACCGGCATGCACGGTGATTATATCTCCCGGGAAGGCATATTCTGCAGCTTTTCCTATTGTCTGGAAAGGAGCTTTTTCGGTTCCTTCATTCGCATCGTTTCCTTTGACGGAGACATGATATTCTTTCGCCTGCACTACCGCACAGCATATCAGGAATAGTGTAAAAAGTAACTGCTTTCTCTTCATGGCATATTTGTTGTTATTATTATTTCCATAAAAACAATGCAAATATAGAGGGTACTTTTACGATATAAAATAGCAAATAGCTGCCTATTCTGTGGATTATTATTGCTTATCATACGCAGGCCAATTTATTCGCATAATTGGATATATACAACAATAATTTTTTTATTTTATCGGCGTAAACTCATAAGTTTCTCCTTCTTCCGTTTTCATTGTAATATAGTCTCCTTCCACAACATTCAAACCCGTTACTTTATTCCGAACCTCTACCTTCATTCCTTTCCATGGATTCTGTAGTGTAAGGTCGCGTCCTCTCTCGCTCTTCAATGTGATATGAGTGACATTGCCATCCTTCAACTCGCTTGAAACCAAGAAAGCACCTTCTACCCGTATGTCGTGGAAAGAGGCATCCTTGTCTTTGGGCCAAACATGGAAAACCCGAACGATATCCTGATACCCCATGCAAAGCATTTCATTGATTGTATTGGGAACCGTACTCCAATTCTCTATGCCATGCGGATTACCGTACTGGAATCCATTTGGATAGGTATGTCTTGCATATTCATTTAAACGGACCAAAATAGTATCCGGATGATAGCCAACCCGTACGGCTGCCGGGAAAAAACTGTTACTACCGTTAATATCATGCCAACGCTGCATTATGTCCACTGTGTTATAAGCAACCTTCAACAGTTCCGGATCACTTTCAAGCCCTATTTGACCGGCTGGATAGATGGATTGAATACCCAATGTATTATCCCCCCACCAATCACAACCCTTTTCGGTATAACGAAACACTGTTTTACCATCACGCTCTTGCAAAGGATAATCAGCCAAATGTTCTTTCACATCAGTCCATGCCCCTCTCCTATTGCTATCTACATCAAGATACTCACTCATATCGATCGCCGTTTGCATTACCATACGGACAAGTCCTAAGGAAAGGATAGGATTCATTGTACCCACCGTCCCTTCTTGGATCGCATCATTATAAATGACATACCTGTCCCCCTCCTTAGTCAAATATTTCTCCCAAAAGATGGCTACTGCTTTTACGAAAGGATATACCTTTTGAGTATATGCCTTATCCCAAGTATGATAAAACTGCATGGAAAGATTCACTACCGCATAAGCCGCATTACTTCTCTGCCCCCAAAACAGACCTCCTTCTTCCACATTACCATCTTCAATCATCCATTTGAAATGATACTTCTCCATCTTGGCATTTCTATTGGTTGATTCAATACCTAAAGGGCCGATACCTACAGGCAGCAATATACCATCAGGTATTGAAGTCACTTTCTCTGAATAATATTGACCTTTAGACATAAAAGCTAGCAGTGGCATATAATAAGGATCAGCCTGTTCTATGCGGTTGGAAGAATACAAACCATAATAAGGAGCCATATGGTTATAGTTCAAATGGTAATCAGCCCCCCAGGCTGGATACTCCTGGGTAATCCATGTACCAAAAATACTTGGAGGGAAGTTTAAATCCCTACTGCACGATGCCAAGCCATAAAGAGACAGATAGTATTGCTTCTCTATTATACTATCATGGATGCTCACATACGATTTTCCCCAATAGTCCTTCCACCAGGATTTATGCTCATGCTCTAATTTCTTCAAGTTAGAACCACCACACGCATTAACCCTATTTACAACAGCTTTGACACAATCATCGCTCTTGAAATTACTGGAAAAGGCCAATATCGCACGTTGTGTTTTTCCTTCCTCTAGAATGAGTCTACCTGTATTGTCACTTTCCGATTTCATGGCGATAGCCGCCTGAGTAGGAATATCCACCGATTCAGGAAATGCCCTAGAAAGATAATGAATACCATCGTCTGTCATGCCCTTATCAATCTTCCCCAAACGGATACACGCTATGGCCGCTTCATTTCTCCTATTAAATTCTTTCTCACTGACAGCAGACAATTTCAGATCCACATTCATCGTTTCTTGCCCCGTCATATTCATTTCCACGATCATCATATCTTCAGTTGCAGATACGTATGTCTTATAAGAGAAAGACAAATCTCCTTTTGTAAAATGAGCTACCGTTGTGGCATCCGAAAGATGCTGTTCTACCGAATAAGCAGCCCCTTTCAACTCCGGAATATTCATCTCCACTTTACCCAATACAAGAGGCGAAGATTCATCATAACCCGATTTCAACCGCCAGAAATCGTTTCTCGCCACATAAAAAATGGTCGAATCCGGATTACCGGCAATTGCCACCCCCGTAAAGCCATTCCCTAACAAAGGTGCATCAACCGAGAATATAGACGGAATTTTCTTAGGGGGAGCATTAAAACGAATCACATATTTATCAACAACATCCATGGCTTGTTCGTCTTCAACGCCACAAGAGCCAAACAAAGAGAATATTATTGTCAATGCTATAGGCAGATATTTATTTTTCATTTCCCAACATATTAAAAAACATATATTCCCTATTTACAATTCAACAAGGGGAAGCAAGATCTTTACTTTTTCTCTTTCCCTTATCGACACTTTTTGCCAATCTGTACAAGCATTCCACCCCAATGGCATCCGAGCTTCTGCTTGTGTTTCGGCAAAGATAGAGACTTCGGCAGGGAAATCCGTCGGATTCTCTATTTCCAGCCAAACTCCTTGATCTGTCCGTTCCAACACCCGTGCATAGACATGATCCAACACCAATAATTTATCCGTATCTGTCTGCACATAGATACCCGGATTCTGCAAGATAGACAGCAAAGCAACTGTTTCCCAAGCCATATTGGAATCACCGGCCAACACACATCCAATTCCCTCGTGACCTTCCCAGTCACTCAAATTGACACGCTCTGATACAGAACCCGGAACAGAGCCACGTCCCAAAGGATTGGTAGGAGTCGTTACATACTGAACCACATTGTGGGCTATGTCTTTCAGCAATTCTGCATAACGCTCATCACCGGTGGCACGATACAGTTTCAACAGGAAATCACCAGATAGGATATAAATACCCGGCGCACTGTGCTCATTCTGGACACTGGCCCAAACCGAACCGGTCGCCTTCGCATGGATACGCCCCAAATCGGATGTTACAGGGAACTTATAATCATACGAGACCACCCAACTGGAGAACATGGCAGCGGCAAAACGAGCCTTTTCCAGCCATTCCTTCTTGCCTGTCAGTTCGTATAAGACAGTTAGCGATTCTGCCAGTTCGGCTGCCGATTCACTATCGGAGCACTGCAAGATCTCAGCTGGACCGCCACCGGTATATCCTTTCATCAAATCCCTTTCATAATACAAATTACCAGCAGCCTCAGCCACTTCCAAATAACGAGGTTCATTGTACCGTTGGGAAGCCAATGCCAATGCCGCAATGTTAATGGCTCCCGCCGTCGAGTTGTTTATATCCATCTCTCCGGTCTCCACATCCACGAACTGCCCAAATTGTCCATACCGGTTCCACAGTCCAACCAAACCGTCTGCCGTCTTGCGAAGCATATCGTCCCATTGCGGGTTGACTTGCGAACCAAAACCATGCTTTTCCAGCAACTCCTCGACTTGTATCGCTTGGTATAACACCAGCCCGGTACGCCTAATCATGGCGATGGAACGCCGTTCGCCCATTTCATTGAAATTATCGCCAAACAGCTCCCCTTTCTTGTACATTCCGTAGAACAGCCCCGATTTCCCTTGCGTCAGTTGAAGCGTATTCAGACTGTTGACAATCCGTTCCACACGTAACAGCGTCGGCTGGATTGCCTGGGGGAAAGCATAGACCGGTATTCCGTTCCAACCGGTCTGGAGATGCCCGTAAGGAGAAGTCGAATGGGGGCTATTGCAAATATATTTGTAACGGCCATCATCCAGCCATTTAGTCCGGTCATGATGATCCAGGATAATAGATGCCGTTTCACTGAACGGCATCCGGTTCATATATTCGTTCTTGCCCGACAAGACCTTACGCACTTCAAACAACTTATCGAAGAATACGGCTAATGAAGATGCTTCAAAATTATACACATTCATTCTGACACACACGTTGTCCCCTTCCTGCCAATCGGCGGCATGGTCGCAACTTTCTACCAGGTTTGTCATGACATACTTCTTTTCCCGGACACCCGGTGCCGTAACGACCAAAGAGGCTGTATGTTCTTCCGGGGTTTCCCGAATGATAAATCCAGACGTCCCCAGTTTGGAATCCGGCATGGTCACCAATATAAACCCTTTCTGACGTGTAGGACTGTAAAAACCCAGCAAGGGAGTCGTACAATTACTGGTCAGCATCTCTATTTGGGAAGGAACCGGCTGGACAGACAGACGGGGGACTTGCGTGATAGTCACCGGCATATCCAGTTCCTTATCCTTCTTATCGTAGATATAAGGTGGATAGGGAATATTCAACGACCGGAAACGGTTACCGTCATATACGGCTGCCGGAGCAAAAACCTGATTGGATGTATCCCAGTTTTCAAACTTGAACTCAATACCCACCCCAGCATTTGCCATCCGGCCTTTTTCCAGTTGGAAACAATAGTTCAGTTCAAGCGCACCGTCCTCCTTGCCCACAATCTGCCGATCCAGGCTCCATGTGGTAACCTCATCGACCTGTACAGTCTCCTTCCGGAATGGGAAAGACTCCTCTTGCTTATTCCCTTCATATTGATAGACAAGAGGCCTATCATCCCCATCCAATGTGCTCAAAAAAGACTCCACTTCATTTTTAGTGGTACAACTGGACATGAAGACCCCTAATACCCATATCAATCCATAAAATCTAATCATAAAATACAGCATTAACGGATTGACGGTACATCAATCCTATATTGTTCATACCCTTGTTCCATCTTCTCCGCACGTCGTCTGTCAAACTCATGCAAAAAGTTCTTCAAGACCAGGTCAAAGCTCAGAGTCTCCACCTTGTTCTGCTTTTCGCCCGGCAAAAGGAAAGCCTTGCCCTCTTTTATGATGGCACAACCTTTGTCATCGACACCCTCAAACGTGCTGCAAGCCCGGTAAGCCTGAAGCAGCTCTTCCGATACGCCACGCATAGGTATGCCCTTCCACTCGATCTGGACAGATGTAACATCCGGACTCAACACCAGGCAACCATCTTCCTGATACGACTTCTTGGCATCTGTCGAAAACCGTACCAACTTCTTAAAGTAAGGGATACGGATACGGATCGCCCCCGGCTGCTGCTTGAAGTTGTTCCGAATCGAAACGGTTGCCCCCCCTTCTTTAAATTCCATACGAGCAGAAACAAGCCCCATCTCCGTTGGAGCCTCTTCAATGACCAACCGCTTACCCGACTGTACCCATGCCGGAGAAAGGACAGAAAAGAGGTAAAGGTCGCGTTTGCCAGGATCCAAGCCAAACGTCCCACCATATTCATAGACCAAGAAGTTACGGATGGTAAACGCGATCTTGGAAGAAGCCCAAGCGTGGGGAGGAGGACACAAAGGCACCTGGCGGTCTGTCCAAGGACGAACCAGGTTCTCGAAGCCCTCGTATGTGGAACCGCAATGGACCAAGATATGATAAAAGTCGATCAACGCCTGCTTGGCATTGCCCCTTACCATATATTGCTCAATCATGTTGGCCGTAATGTACTGATGGAGATACAACCCATGCCGGTAAGTCATAATGCCTTCCGCATACTCTTTCCGGATATGCCGGAGCGTATTCGTCAGTTTTGAATCTTTCGGCGACAACAGTTCCGACGGATAGGCCAACAGCATATTTTCCCAGTCGGCATTCGTCATGTATTCATCAAACCCACGGCGGGCCGCCTTACCGGTCAGGAACGGGTAAAGCCCGGTCGGTACATAGCCATCTGCATGGACGGAGACCTCAATGCCTTTCAAGATATTCTTCCGGTAGGTTTGCTCCAAAGCCGACCAATTAGCCGCATCCTCCTTATAGCCCAATTCCGTTGCCAAACGGATGGCACCCCTCAGTCCCAGCAACGCCCATACGTTGTTGGTGGTATAATGACCATCGATCATCTCATTGTCGTAGGGAACGGCAGGAGACAGCAGGCCATATTGGCTTTTGGCAGTCTCCGTCGCTATGTAGCCGACCGCCTTTTGCAAGCTGGGATATACGCTCCGGATGGTTTCCGCATCACGGGTAAAGAAGTAATAATTGGTCAGGTCGTACATGATATGTCCCTGTGCAGCCGGTGGCGTGTCATGCCCCTGCTCCAACGCGATGTCGGCATAACGACCGTTGGGCTGCTGGTAAGAGACCGCGTTCAGGACAATCATTTTGGCATACTCGTTCATACCCATCATCAGGCAAGCCATCAGATGCTCGGGCGAAGAGGTCAGAAAAAAGTTCGGGTAAGGAAGGCCGTCCGTCACCGTCTGCTGGCCTTTTATCGTGCGTGTGGCCAATAATAGATGCACGATAGAGGCTTTCAAGCCGTCCTGGAATTGCTTTTCAGGGATTTCATACCGTATCTTATTTTCTACCTTGTCCTTCCAAAAAGCAATCATCTGATTTTTGCACGTTGCATAGTCTGTCCGCTCAATCGCCTGTATGAGGGCTGTCTTATTGATGCTGACCGGTACTTGTGGCATTTTAAACACCAGCTCCACCTCTTCGCCTTTTTTCAGGTTAAAATGATAACGCGCCAGGGCAACGGCTGTCTCTTCCTTAATCCCGTAGTCCTTCCCTGAAAACGGCTGCCGGTAAGGAACGCCATGCACCGCCTCCATTTTCGCCCCCGCCGGGAAAACATACAGCAGCTTGCCGTCGCGAAAGACTTTCCCCGCTTTCATCTCAAACGTGCTATTCGGAGAAAAGCTCTTGACCCCTCCTTCGCGATTGTCCGGATAACGCCCCCGAACGACAGAGGTAAAATCGGCTTCACGCATCTCCGAAGCCATATTCTTCATTCGCACCTTCACGAAGTTTAGCGGGTTACCCTCTTCTCCCCCCACATACGTCGAAGCAAATGTTTCCATTTCATAACAGACGTCGTTGTCTGCCCAGTCATACTGCACGACCGGTATCCATCCTTCGTAAAAAGTTTTCTGCCGGGCACAAAGCGCCGTATTTTCTTTTCCATAGAAAAAACCCAATTCGGCAAACGTCGTGTACAACGAACCGTCGTATGTGACCTGCGTGACACCCGCATCTTCCGGCTGGAAAGGCATCCCGACCACCGTAGTCGACTTGGACATATAGCACCATTGCTTGGCGGGGTCGTCAATGGCAGGGTCTATCACTTTCCGATAAGGCTTATACGGCTGTGCATTCATGTTTGTACCGACAGACACGAGCAAAGCCGCTATCAATAATAAATCATACAAATACTTTCTCATTTCTATTTACTTATAAGAGTTCATTAAAATTATTTGCTTCTTATTCAATCTTTACTCAGTTCAAACACTTTGTGAGATTTTGCTTTTATCAGTACCAAAATAATAACGAGGCTCGCTATGCTCCGTCTGCGAGCCTCGTTACAAAAATATCATTCAATGGCAGGTCTGTCGTCGTCGTCACCACCGTTACTAGGACGGTCGCCGACATAAAGCGTCATCCCATTCATACGCTTTCTTTGTTGTCATGTCCTTTAAATTTTTAGGTTAGACAATTATTTATGTTCCACCGAAGATAACAATAAATTATGAACGGGGCAATATTTTCTATTCCCAAAGAGGATGTTGTTTCAAAGCCCCACTGAAGCTTTTATTAAGAGCACTTTCTGGGACAGGCCAAACATAGAATTTCTTATCGTTGAATATACTGGTATGCATAAGGATTCCCCCTTTGGCGCCATCCGGTATCTCAAATAATTCTACTTTGGTTTCATCATTGACATCTGTCCGCACATATATCTTGTCCATATATCCGGCAAATGAACCATCCTTATTGAACTTGGATATATGCATGGAGTAAAAAGATCTGTTCATCAGTTCTTCGCCGACACCCCAACGTCTGATATCCCAGTAACGCTTTCCTTCACCAAATAATTCTACCGCTCTCTCATTTCTGATAAATGATCGTAGGCTCTCTTTTGTAGGATAATCGTCTGGAGAAACAGGAGGCATATCAATTCCTGTTCTTCCTCTTAATTTACTTAAAATATCATACACTTCGGCACTCGGTCCATAAGCTTCATTCATAGCCTCGGCATGCATTAACAGTAACTCTCCATACCGATAAACAATAAAGCTGGTATATCCTTGATCACCTCCTTTACGTTGATGATCCCAATATTTGATGTTAATATATCCGGAAACAGATCGATCTAATTGGATATGAGTAGACAACATATAATCAAAGTTACTTTCATCCGGATCAAGTGTATTTGAAACCCATGCACCACCATCCACATAACTACATACATTTCCCGGATATAACGTTGTTAATTTCAACCTAGGATCACGATTGGCAAAAGGACGACTCGGATCATACAACGGACTTTTATTGATTGGTTTCCCATCTGTACACAAATACATATCTATAAATTCTTGAGTAGATGCAAAGTCTCCATATCCAACATCATCATGACGTGGTCCCCAATTCCATGCACTAAACATATCAGTAGCTATATCTTTTAGCCGTACATATTCAAAAATAATCTCTCGTTGAGGATCACTTCCTGCCTGATAACTGGAATGAAACAAATGTTGATAATTTTCAGCTAAACCATATCCTCTTTCATCAGCTTCTTTTAATGCTGCGCTTGTTGCATCTGCAGCATCTTTGTATGTAGCACCTGCTATTGCCTCTTGGTAACGACAAGCCGTATAAAGCAATAAATCAGCTTTTAAGGTTAATGCAACTAATTTAGTAAGACGACCGCGTTCCCTTTCAGTTGGGCTAAGGCTCGGCAAGTTCTCAATCGCTTTATTTATCTGCGTCAACGCTTCACTAAAGACCTCTTCTTTTGAAGAAGATGGGATATCCGAATTGTCAACTTCAAGGACTTCTCTTACGATAGGCACATTTTCATAAGCTCTGAACATCATGAAGTAACGATAAGCCAATAAATAGTTTGTAGTCCCCAGGTATAACTTTCTGGCTTCCTCTGTCATATCAACATCATCTATTTTACTCAAAAGGATATAAGCGTTTCGTATGGGACCATAATCCCAATACAACTCGGCCGTTTTAGATGCCGGTGTTATTGTTCCAAACTGGATATCCGCATAATCACGGTTACCCGACTTAGCCATGTTCTGTCCGACCAGATCCGATCTGAAATCAAAAGACGCAGCTTTTGGTCTTGGTGTCATATCTTTATAAAACCCATCTGTAAACTGTTTTATATCCGACTCCGTATTGAAGAATGTAGCATCCGTCACACTATTCAAAGGGAGTTTTTCCAAATAACTATCACAAGCTGTTAAGCAGATCGTTGTCAATACTACTAAACTATATTTTAATGTTTTCATCATATTAAATTTGCTAAAATTAGAATGTAACTGATAAACCAAAACTTATAACTTTATTAGGACCAAAGAATGTTGAACCATCTTCTTTATAATCAGCATCAGCTTCTGGATCAATAGGCTCCTGATATCCAGGTGTCCATGTAAATAGATTTTCGGCAGTAAGATAACATCTTAATTTTGATATAGAAGCTTTTTGAGTAATCTCCTTCGGAATCGTATAACCTAACTGTATATTTTTAACTCTGAGATATGCGAAATTCCTTAAATGGAATTCACAAGGACCTGAAGAAATTGTTGAGTATTCATTCGCAATCCAGTTATTCTGGGTTAAACGAGTTTGGTCAGCCCATTTATTCGGATTTGCTTCTGTCCAACGATTTTTATAATTATCTTCTAAAATACCTAGTGAAGCCCTTACTCCAGAGAGATAGTGTCCTCCTCCATTTCTGAAAGCCCAACGCTCTCCAACACCATTCAAGACTACAGAAAAGTCAAAGTTCTTATATTCAGCACCTAAATTGATACCAAAAATATAATGTGGGGTTGTGGTCCTGTTATCTGCAACTTTATCATCACTTGTTAACTTTCCGTCACCATCAGTATCAACAAATGCTATATCTCCGGGACGTGTTAAAGGAGAAATAAATGCATGGTTATCAATTTCTGCCTGATTTACAAATAATCCATTTGTTCGATAGAGGTAAAATGAATTTCTGGCATTTCCTTCTGCATTATAAGTATTTCCATTTATTTGAACCAAGCCCGAACCGAATTTAGAATCATAAGTACCTATTCCTCCCAAACTTACAATCTTATCACGGGTATCAGACAAGTTAGCTCCAATATGATATCTAAAGTCACCGATATTATCGCGCCAGTTTATTTCAATCTCGTATCCTCTGTTGTCTATCGTGTATGTATTTTGAATAGGAGCCTTTGCTCCAAATGTTGACGGAACAACAGGACGCCCAATAATGCCATCTGTACGATCAAAGAAATAATCAAATGATCCGTAAAGCCGATTATTAAAGAAACCAAAGTCCACACCCAAATTGGTTGTTGTTTTCTTTTCCCACGATAAACCCAAATGTACAGGATCACCAATTATAGCCATCGAAGATAATCCGTTTCCAAATGCAAATTTATCAGATGTTTTAATCTGTGTAGCAAATGGATATAATTCTTCTCCTTGATTTCCCAATTGTCCCCAAGATACACGCAGTTTGAGGTTACTCAAGAATTCTATATTTTGCATGAATGCTTCCTCTTTCATTCTCCAAGAAGCAGATACTGACGGGAAAAACCCCCAACGCTGCTTAGGAGAAAAACGAGATGAACCATCATAACGGAAAGTTCCTTCAAAAAGATACTTTTCCTTAAAAGAATATGATAATCGACCAATTAAAGATGCTATAGCCCAATCCGTTGCTTCTGTACTTGCTGTAATATCAGCCCCGGTCCCTGTAGATCCTTTAATCTCACGTATCTCATTATTGGGGAATTTATTAGCTGTTGCTGAAATCTTATCATACCGATTACTTTCAGATTGAAAACCACCCATAACATAAAGATTGTGATCCTCTCCGAACTTTTTTGTATAATCCAACATAACCAAATTATTCAAATAGGTAGATCTTTCCCAGTTTTCCGATACCTGGACTTCTGAACGATTATAACCATAAATATCTCCATTCTCATCCTTATAAGGTATTTTTTTCAATAATGTATTATCTGAATTAAAAGTCATATTTGTTGCAATAGTATACTTCAATAATAATCCATCGATAATCTTAAATTTAGCACCTATTGACATTCTTAAATTATCAAAGTCGTATAAACTATTCCCCCCCTCTTTTATTAGATACTCAGGATTTGCTCCTAAAGTCGCTTTATTATTATAATCACCATTAGAAAGATAAAATGGGTCAATAGGAGGATTTAATAAAGCATTTCTCATGAGGGAAAACATATCCCCACCTACAGGTCGCGTAACATTCTCTCTTTGATAAGCTATGCTAGAATTGATATCAAATCGATCTGTTGGTTTATAATTCAAATTGACAAGTAGATTCCATTTTTCATAATCGTCATTATCAACATGTCCATCCTGAGAAGCGTAACTCCCTGATGCATAAAAATTAAGTTTCTCATTTCCACCACTTATACTCAAATTATGAGTATGTTGAAGTGCAGACTTCTGAATCCAGTCTGTCCATTGGGATTTAGATGGATAACGTGGATCACTACTATTCTCATATTGAGCAATTTGTTCTGTAGTAAAAATATCCGGACTTCCATCTAAACGAGCTGCTTCATTATTAGCCCTCATCCATTCTGCAGAATTGATAAATTTGTAGTTTCCAAAAGGTATCTTCTGTACACCAACAATTCCTGAATAATTAACGGTAGGAGCTCCAGACGAACCTTTTTTAGTTGTTATTAAAACAACTCCACCAGTAGCACGTGAACCATAAATAGAAGCCGCAGCGGCATCTTTCAAAACAGATATTTTCTCAATATCATCTGAACTTACATTATCTATCTCACTAACTATTCCGTCAATCAAGACAAGAGGAGGATTTTTTGAAAAAGTTCCCATTGAAGCTCCACGAATATCGAATGTTTGGGAACTAAACCCTGGACGTCCTGCAGATGAACGAATATTAACACCAGGAGTAATTCCTTGTAATGCCGTTGCAACTTTAGGAACAGACCGATTTTCCAATAAATCAGTATTTACAGACGTAACAGCGCTTGTCAAACTTTCTTTTTTCTGGGAACCATAGCCAACTACTACAACTTCATCCAACTTTTGAAAAGCTTCCACTAATTGAATCGTATAAGTTGCTTGACCGGTAACTTTTACCTCTTGGGCGACATAACCGATATACGAAATTTGAAGTATTGCATTACCAGGGACGGTCAATGTAAAATTACCATCCACATCGGTTATCACACCGTTTGTCGTACCCTTCACGGCCACATTTGCCCCTATCACTGGTTCATTATTGGTATCAACCACCTTTCCGATAATTTTTTTCTCAGATTGTTGAGAAATGGACACAATGGTCGAAGAATCCACTGCCCATGTATTCCCTACGTTACCTAAGCTCAAAGCACCTAACATGAGCAAGAAACCGGCATTTTTTGTACAAAGTCGTTTGATTGGTTTTCTTTGAATACCCATAGCATTTAATTTAAAGAATTAAAAAATTAAGTTATATAGAAAAACTTGTTAGTCGTGATTGTTTATTAGAACACTCCACCTCTTCCCTAGCACTAAGGAAGCCCCTACCCTAGTACTGAGGAAACGCATTCACTAGTATTAAGGAAAGGTCGGAGTCAGTAATAACTTATAAAAGTCCGATTATTCTATCACCGGACGATCATCTTCTTCGTCCGATTTCTCACCCACATATACCGGAATGGATATCGAGCGAGGCGCTTTCAACAGCAAACTGCTATTCTTGGTATATTGAGTAGTTATTGTCAATTCATAATCGCCATCTGACAAATCGGTCGGAACAATAAATATCAATTCGGATGGATTATTTGTGCCAAACATGTCCTCTTCCAGTTTGACGATCGTGTCATCGGCTTTTTTACGGAACGTAACTCCGACCGAAGCATCTTCACCTACCACTTTAATATGTGAACCACGAATAACAAAGTTGCGTCCCGGTGACATCCGACCATCTTTCAGTCCTGTCTTTCTGTCTTCGGTTTCAAGAATGTACATCACATCATTCTTTTCACCCTGTATGACCACCTCTGTCTTCGCGATTTCTTCACGCAACACTTTATTTTGGTTGAAAGAAACATAAATACTATTTTTATCCGGATTCCAACGTCCACCTTCTATCAAACCGGTAAAACGGGGAACTGCATAAAACAATCCAGTACTCACATTATAGCCATTCATCAAAAAACGAGAAACGATACGTTCGTAAAGATTAACAACATGAACCAAAGTCTCTTGTCGTAATCCCGTATCTTCTTCACGCATTTCTTTGTAGATTTGTTCCAGTTCGACATTACCGGCAGCATCCAGAATAAGAATTTTGTCATTAGGATCCTTTGTAACCGTGTTGAGGGCGATCCAGCCTTTTAATTTATTTTGCATAATAGTGTGTTTATGGAAGATTTTAGCTCTTCCTGTTTCATGATAATATGATTTATATTTGCAAATGTAGAGCTAGTAAATGACTTATGGATTCAAAGAAATATCATAGCACTATTTTGAATGTTTTTTTTCAGATTAATACTTCTATTCTTACTTTCTTTCTATATTTGTCCTGTACATATCCTTAAAATCGATGACATAGATGAGAAACAGAGAAATCAGCCGTTTGATATTAGACATGAAAAAACATGGAATAGAAGTGTTTGACGAATTTGGCAGATATAATTATGTTAACACGCAAACGATACTTCCCACTCATACCCACTCGGATATGATCGAAATTTGTTATTTGGCAAAAGGAAGTCAGGAATACTTCGTTGGTAACAACACGTTCAGATTATATGGAGGAGACATTTTCATTGCTTTTCCCAATGAAATACATGGAACAGGTGAGGTTCCTGAAGAAAAAGGTGTTCTTTACTGGATGGTTCTGAAAAGACCTGAAGAGGAAAAAGATTATTTAGGATTAAACTATCCGGATGCCTTTGAACTATTTTCCAGACTGTTGCAACTGCCCAAACGACTCTTCAAAGGAGGGAGTGAATGTGAGCGTTTGCTTCAAAAAATCATACAAATTTACTTTCAAAACAAAGATCCTCTTAGTAAGATGGAGCTAAACAATCTACTCGTATCCCTTTTACTTCACATCATACACGCCGGAGAAAAAAGTTCAGGCAGGGCATACAGTGACCGCATAACAAAAATCATCCATTATATAGATGAAAACCTCTTTGAAATACTGGATTTGGAATTTCTTGCAGATAAATGTAATCTCTCCGTATCCAGGTTCAAACATCTGTTTAAAGAAGAAACAGGCATACCTCCTTCCGAATACATCATCCGTAAAAAAATAGAAAAAGCACACGAAATGATGGAAGATAGCAAATTCTCAATCAAAGATATCGCTTATGATCTCGGGTTTTCTTCACCTGCTTATTTCTCCACTGTATTCAAACAATACAATGGTTATTCTCCCACTTTTCATAAAAAGAAAAACAATACTTCAAAATAGTGCTATAATACAGTATTTAAATATAAATTAATCCATTGGAGTTACTTTTGTGAAAAAATAATTCCATGAAGACACATATCTTATATTTTTGGATAGCCATACTGGGTGGAATGCTTTTCGGTTACGATACAGCTGTAATTAATGGAGCTATGCCGTTTTTTACTTCCCATTTCGATCTGTCGGATGCAATGGTCGGGTGGTCGGTCAGCTCCGGCCTGGTCGGATGTATCATTGGAGCGACACTTGCCAGCTGGCCTACTGATAAGTTCGGTCGCAGAGATACCATGAAAATGGCAGCTTTATTGTTTTTTATATCTTCATTGGGAGCCGGATTCGCCTATAACTTTACGATGTTCGTCATTGCCAGGATATTAGGAGGTATTGCCGTTGGGGTAGTTTCCGTAACTATGCCTATCTACCTTTCTGAAATAACACCTCCTGAAAAGCGCGGAAGTTCAACCATCAACTTTCAATTAGGAGTTGTCGTCGGCATATTAGCAGCTTTCTTCGTCGATTATCTATTAATTGACACAGGGGAACATAACTGGCGTTATATGTTTTTATCGATGGCTATTCCTTCCGGGCTTTTCTTTTTATTATTGCTTAAAGCACAGCGCAGTCCTCGATGGCTTGTTCAGCGAGAATATATACAAGAAGCAGAAGTTGTATTATCCGGATATAATTCACCAGAAACTAGCAGGAGATTAATCAAAGAGATACAAACCTCTCTTCATAAACAAGATTCTAAAAAACAAGTGCACGTATCTTTATTCAGAAAGCCCAATCTACGATTCATGCTGATAGGCATTGCGGTCGGTGTTTTCAGCCAATTATCCGGTATAGCCATCGTCATGTATTATGCGACCGATATATTCAGAGCTGCAGGATTTTCAACAGACGCTGCTATCGGACAAACAGTTATCATCGGCTTGACTAATCTGACATTTACTTTACTGGCAAAATCTTTGATAGATAAATTGGGACGAAGGAAGCTCCTTCTCTTCGGTACGGCTGGTATGTCCATTGTGCTGGCAGTATTAGCATTATCTTATTTCAATACAGGATTCCCGACGTGGATATTATTAGTATCTCTGGTAAGTTTTGTTGCTCTATTTGCCTCTTCCATGGGGGCTGTTTCCTGGGTCTTATTGGGAGAAATATTCCCGAATAGCATCCGGTCACAAGGTATGTCGATAGGCTCTCTTTCAAACTGGATCGTAAACGGAGGAATCTCATTTTTGTTCCCTATTGCAACCGGAGCATTACCGAATGGCGGAGGATATTGTTTTGCATTCTTCTCTGTTACAACCCTCGCCGGATACTTTTTCTTTAAGAAATATCTGTTTGAAACAAGAAACAAATCACTGGAAGAAATCGAAAAAGAAAACTCATAAATAGAATTAACATGACAGGATACGAAAGAATCCAAGCAGCTCTTTCTGGCAAGAGACCGGACAAGACCCCAATAATGCTGCACAATTTTATGATGGCTGTCAACGAAGCCGGATACACAATGGAACAGTTCCGCAACGACCCACGGGTGATAGCCGAATGCTTTATCCGTGCCGTAGAAAAATATCAATATGATGGAGTTGTGGTAGATATCGACACAGTTACACTAGCCGGTGCGTGTGGCGTAAACATTGACTTTCCTAAGACAGAACCGGCTCGCTCTCATGAAGGGATCTTAGCTTCATTGGCTGAAGTCGACCTACTAAAACCAGTTGACATACAAAGTTACCGATATGCAAATATCTGGTGTGAAGCTGTAGCCTTATTAAAAGCTCACTTCAAAGATGAAATTTATATACGTGGGAATTGTGACCAGGCACCATTCTCGTTGGCGACAATGCTTCGTGGCGTAGAGAATATGATGATAGACTTATGTCTGGAAGAGGAAGAATCTATTTTTGCACTACTGGACTATTGCTATGAAGCGACCTCACAATTTATCAAGATGATGAAAGAAGCCGGAGCCGATATGGTTTCAAACGGTGATAGTCCGGCTGGTCCTTCTATGTTATCTCCTGATATGTACGGAAGGTTCGCACTCCCTTATGAAAAGAAAGTTTGTAAATATGCCCATGAATTGGAAATTCCTTATCTGTTACATATCTGTGGTAATACAGATATTATTATCGATCAAATGATTACCTGTAGGGCCGATGTACTAGAACTGGATTATAAAACGAACATCCATCTGGCTAAAGAAAAAATGCGTGGAACAACAGTATTTGCCGGAAATATTGATCCGGCCGGAGTACTGGCATTCGGTACACCTCAATTAGTCAGAGAAAAGACCTCAGAATTACTGAACATATTCAAAGACAATCCCCGATTCATATTAAATGCAGGTTGCGCCATTCCCTCAACAACACCTTCTGAGAATCTGTTCGCAATGATTCATACAGCACGGGAGTATACTTACTAACTTACAAAAATAGGACAGTAGCGTGGGGACTCCTAACACTACTGTCCTGAATAAGGTAACACTACTGTGCTACCCCTGCTAGTACTACTATCTCAAAAAACGCATCTTAATATTCCAATCTCAATGTTGTTTGTCCGTACGGAGCCATCATCAGATTTCCGTCGGTTCTTTCTCCGGCTATCTCTTCCCGATCGCAGACTGAGACACGTGCCGGGGTCTTTTTAGGAAAAGATAGTTTTACACTTTCCTCTTTGTCAGACAGGGAACGGAGACGGACGATCAAAGCATGATCGGTTTCCAGAGACTTGATGATCGTTGAGTAAACCTTCTGATTGTCAATAGCAATCAAAGGCTGTACCTGCGGATCTTTATCTGCTGTAACATATACCAGCGGCTGCGACTGTTCCATACCGAAACGGTTGGCTTCTACCACATCGTAGGCTTCGTGCGGATACAAACGGTAACGGAACCGGACAGGACCGTCCTGTGTCAACGGGAAGTTGGTATGCCAGTGATTATTCATTGCCCATGAATAGACCGTAGAACTGGGTTCGAGTTTGGTGATCCAGTTACCCTGGCCTCCCCAGCCCATTGCGATATTGGCATGCCGATCGCCGTACTCAAACAGAGGAGCATCCAGCGAACACCAGGTAACGCCATGCGTCGCATTCGAAACGTCCAGCCACCGCTGCATCGCCAACCAGTTTCGGTTCCCCTGCGGCCATTGGTCTTTCTCCACCTCCATCACTCCCCAGGGGATATCTACACGGGTCTTTGAGTCCGGCAGATTGAAGGCAAAGCCGAAATGAATACCGTCTTTCTCCACCAAAGGCTGTTTATCTACGACGTTGGATATTTCCACCCACGGCTGACCTGCCTGCAAACGAACGGAACGGGAGACGCTCCGGCAACCGGCCGCTTTTGAAGTCACACACAGTTCTACAGCCAAAGGTCCTTCTTCAACCACGGAAACAGACAATACGGTATCTGCCTGCGGAGCATCCACATTCGCCGGTAACCAGGAGAAGGTATTGGCTCCCTGGGCGATATAGTTATATTCAGAACCTTTCTTCAATAAAGAAACAATATTACCGGTTGTCCGGTCCACATGAACCGTCAGACAATCATTCTCCAGTGTCGTTCCTTCTATTTTGCAACTGCCCGACGAAGAGCATTTACCTTCCACTACCCGGATATGACGGGAACTCAGCGCAGGTACTTCCGGCACATAGACCAACAACTCACCGGAAGAAAGACGTTGGGAAAGCACCTCCTTACCATTCTGGTCGACCACATTATCACCTTTCAGGCTTTCCTTCGCCGTCAGCCGGATCACACCGCTCTGCGGCCAGGAATGCGTATTAAAGACGGCAATACCTCCGTTTGCCGGGCCTTCCTTAGGTCCCAGCGCCCCATTCGACTTATCCGTAGCAGGAGCCAGCGATTCATCCAGCATATCGATCG
>OMGR01000338.1_pt1 | contig 37577 bp, 20 predicted proteins | sample 1646061 | NCBI WGS metagenome assembly OMGR01 (sample SAMN05578583, study PRJEB25193) | human gut metagenome | biome: Human Microbiome; feature: human-associated habitat; material: feces | host: Homo sapiens | place: USA:Birmingham | reverse complement strand
TAAGATATTCAGATGATATCTAAAGCGAAAAAGAGGATGAATTCATCCTCTTTTTTTATCTTTGTTCTTGTAAACCTTAAATCGAATACAATGTACATCCGAGTAATTCTCTGTCTGCTACCACTATTCATTCTTTCCGGGAATATATCCGGGCAAGCTTTTTCTGCCGAGACTGAAAAAATGTTGAACAGCCTGGACTCGTTGCTGGCTAAAAAAGAGACTTTTGTCCTTGCTAAAGAAAAGAGAATCGAGGATCTGAGGAAAATGGAGATGAAAGTTGCAACAGAGGAAGAGCAATACTGGATGAACAAACTATTTTATGAAGAATATATGGTCTATGACAGCGACTCCGCATTTAGTTACATCCATAAAAATCTGGAAATAGCACAGCGGCTGAACAATCCCCAATGGGTTGCACAGTGGAAGATCGAACAATCGTTCATCCTGACAGCCACCGGTTTCCTGAAAGAGGGGCTGGATGCACTGAACGAAATAAAACCGGAAAACCTGTCGCCCTATTCCAGAACGGACTATTACGGACAAATGATGTATCTCTATTCCCATTACGGACAATATTCCGGTGAAAATTCAGAACAGAGTACTCTTTACTATGCAAAAGAAAGGAATTATCGGGATTCTATCTTCGCCAGTATTCCCGACAACCATCCCTATGGCTTATGGTACAAAGGATGGCAATACAACAAAACTCCACAAGCAGCTGAAGTAAAAGAACAATTGACACAAGTACTTGCTTCTGCTTCTTTCGATTCCAGGAAAGATGCCATGAATGCTTATATCCTGGCAATCATGTATAGAGACGAAGGTAACGAAGATGAATATTTTCGTTACCTCATTTTATCAGCCATGGCTGATATCCGCTCGACGAACCATGATATCGCTTCCCTAGAAGAACTGGGAAAGATCCTTTACGAAAAAGGGTCCATAGACCGTGCCTATTCATATCTCAACTATTGTCTGGGATGCGCACAATTATATAAGAACAGGATACGTATGATCGGTATTTCTTCCGCTTTGGATGCCATCCACAAAACATACGAACAAAGGAACAGGAAACAGGAAGCCGACCTGCGCCGGTATCTGTTCATTGTCAGCACATTGCTATTGGTCCTGCTTGCAGCCGTATTCCTTATCGGATCACAGATGAAGCGGCTGAAAGAATCACGTAAGAAACTGAACAGCGCCAACCTGGACCTGAACAGGCATGTAGAAGAACTCGAACAGGCTCATAAACAGCTGGCAGAAATGAACAACCAGCTTCAGTCGCTCAATGAACAGTTACTGGATGCCAACAACAAACTGACGGAATCCAATTATGTCAAGGAAGAATATATAGGTTACGTGTTCAACATCTGTTCCAGCTATATCAGCAAACTGGACGAATACCGGAAGAATATCAACCGAAAAATCAAAACGGGCATGGTAGAGGAAGTCAAGAAGATGACGGATGCCTCGACTCTGGCAGCTAACGAACTGAAAGAGTTTTACAGTAACTTCGATGCCATCTTCCTGCATATCTATCCGGATTTTGTTTCTGATTTCAATGCCTTGCTACAACCGGACAAACAGATCATACCCCGGGAAGGAGAATTGCTGAACACCGAACTCCGCATCTATGCCCTCGTGCGCCTGGGTATCAGCGACAGCGTAAAAATTGCCGAGTTCCTGCACTGTTCCCCACAGACCGTTTACAACAACCGGCTGAAAACACGCAGCAAAGCTGTCGTTCCTAAGGAGCATTTTGCAGATATTGTAAAATCTTTGGGAAAAATAGAACGCTGAAAACGGCTCAGAAAGCCTCCTTTACCTACTATTGAAACTTACTTTTTTCGAATAGCCACACATATATAACCAGTTAATAATAAACAATATACAATTTAACCGAGTTTACTTCTCCCGCTTACCAGGCTATTGAGCCTTGCAGATTGCACTTTACTTTTGCAAGTACAAAAAGTGTAAAAACAATTAGTATGTTAACTTTAAAAATGTATGTATCGTATGAAAGACATTTTAGCAAAAAGGAGGCATTATAAAGGGATCATTCCTTTATTCCTATGCCTGTTATTATTCCCAGTATTTGTGTTTGCCCAAAAAGTGACTGTCAACGGACAGGTAAAAGATCACCTGGGAGAACCGGTCATCGGTGCGAATATCGCGATAAAAGGTACTATGACCGGAGCCATAACGGATCTGGACGGTATGTTCAGTATTCCTGATGTAGAAGTAGGTGCCACGGTGGATATCTCTTTTATCGGTTATTTATCCCAGTCTGTAAAGGTGTCGGGAAATGCTCCTATATTCATTACATTGGTAGAAGACAACCAGGCACTGGACGAAGTGGTCGTTATCGGCTACGGGGTTCAGAAGAAGAGTGTGGTAACGGCTTCCATCGCCCGCGTTTCTGCCGACGACCTGAGTTCAACTGCTCCTGTACGTGTGGATAATGCACTGAAAGGTCTGGCTTCGGGGGTACAGGTAACGACTACCAACGGTCAACCGGGAGCAGCAGCCAAGATACGCATCCGCGGTACAGGTACTATCAACAATTCCGATCCGCTCTATATCGTAGACGGGATGGCTATCGACGGCGGGATCGATTATCTGAACCCGAATGATATCGCCTCTATCGAAGTATTGAAAGACGCAGCTTCAGGTGCTGTGTATGGTGCACGTGCCGCCAATGGCGTCGTTCTTGTAACGACAAAAAGTGGTAAAGAAGGGAAGGTAAGAGTCACTTATGACTTTTCTTTCGGCTGGCAGCGTCCCTGGAAAGAACGCGATATGCTGAATGCCACTCAATATGCGACCCTAATGAACGAAGCCAGCAACTATGCAGGCGAAGGCGATATGTACCAGAATCCGTCGCAATACGGTATCGGAACCAACTGGCAGAAAGAAACGTTCAACTACAACGCTCCGGTACAGAACCACCAGGTAAGCGTAAGCGGTGCCGGTGAAAAGGTCAATTATTTTCTTTCACTCGGTTATTATAACCAGGAAGGTATCGTAGGCGGCGATTACGACCGTTCCAACTACAAACGTATGACCATGCGTACCAATTCGACCTACACCTTATTCGACGAAAGCAAGACACGCAGCTGGCTGAATAAAATAGTGATCGGTGTGAATGCCGCTTATTCCCGTATCAACAATACGACCATCGAGACGAACTCGCTGACAGGTTCCGCGTTGGGCAACGCGATGTTCCTTTCTCCTATCATGGGTGTATATGCCGATGACGAGAGTGCACTGTATAATCAGTATGCGGACGAGATCAAACAATATGGCGACCTGGTGAGAGATAAGAAAACCGGACGCCTGGTAACCATTCCAAGCAAAGACTTCAATGAGATAAGCAATCCGCTCGGATATCTGTCCCTGCCGGGAGAAAAATTCAATTCAGACAAGTTCGTAGCCAATTTCTTCGCCGAACTGACACTTTGGGATAATCTGAAATTCAAAACATCCTACGGGACCGACCTGGCATTCTGGGGAACCGACGGATGGAGCAAACCGTATTACCTGGCAGTAAACAGCCATAACGACAAATCGAAAGTATGGTCGGAAATGAACCGCGGCTGCACCTGGCAGCTGGAAAATATCCTGACGTACGACAAGACATTCGGCGCTCATTCATTCTCAGTCGTACTGGGACAATCGGCAAAGAAATATACCGGCCGTAAAATAGGCGGCAGTGCATACGACATGATTGCGGAACTGGAAGATAAAGCGAATCTCGACTTTACAAGTGGCCTGGCATCCGACGGTAAACGCGATGTATACGGCGGTATGTTCGATCCTTCCACACTGGCTTCTTACTTCGGCCGTATCAGCTACAATTACAATGAACGCTATATGCTGCAATTCACGGTACGCCGTGACGGTTCGTCCAATTTCGGACCGAACAATAAATGGGCTACTTTCCCTTCCGTTTCCCTGGGATGGAATATCACCAACGAATCTTTCATGGCAGAACGCCCGGACTGGTTGACCAGTACGAAACTCCGCCTGTCATGGGGTAAGAACGGTAACGAGAATATCGGAGCATTCCGCTATACAGCGAACGTGGCAACCGGCAACAACTATGTATTCGGTGGCGGATCAGGCCAGCAGATCATTATGGGTAGCAAACCGTCGGGCACTCCGAATGCCGACCTGAGATGGGAAGAGCCAGAACAATACGATGCAGGTCTTGACTTCGGATTCCTGAATAATTCACTGACAATCAGTGCTGATTATTTCAATAAGAGAACAAACGGCATGTTGAAGGAAATGAGTATCCCTTCTTACCTGGGTGAATCCAAACCCTGGGGTAACGTAGGTTCTATGGAAAATTCGGGCGTTGAAGTGGACCTGGGATATAAATTCAATACAGGCGATTGGAACTTCAAAGTAGGTGGTAATATCAGTTACCTGAAAAACAAACTGATCAACTTAGGAAACTCCGACGGTTTCGAAATGAAAGACAATGTACACCAGTTGGGTAATGTCAGCCGCGCAGAAAACGGGGAAGTCTATCCGTTCTTCTACGGTTACAAAACAGCCGGTATCTTCCAGAACCAGGCACAGATCGATGCCTACGTGAACAACAAAGGCGAGAAACTGCAACCGAATGCCGAACCGGGTGATGTAATTTTCATAGATACGAACAAGGACGGGACTATCAGTGATACGGACCGGACGAAAATCGGTAAAGGTACTCCCGACTGGACATACGGCCTCAACTTCCAGGCTTCCTGGAAAGACATCGATTTCAGCATGCTGATCGCCGGTTCTATCGGTAACGATATATTCGATGCCACACGCCGTATCGACTTGAGATATGTCAACCTGTCTGGCGAGATGATGGATCGCTGGCATGGAGAAGGAACTTCCAATACAGTTCCCCGCTTCACCTGGGCAAACAACAATGACAACTACCGTGTATCGGACCTGTATATCAAGAACGGTTCATACATGCGTCTGAAAAATATCCAGTTAGGTTATACCTTACCGAAAGACCTGACTTCAAAGGCATTCATATCCAGCCTGCGCATTTATGTAGCGGCAGAGAACCTGCTTACACTGACGGGATACAAGGGATTCGATCCTGAAATTTCCTACGACGCTTCTGCCGGTATCGACCGTGGAATCTACCCGCAGGCACGTACATTCACCGTTGGTTTGAACCTTAATTTCTAACATAAAAAAGACAAGACAAATGAAAAAGATAATAACGATTTCTTGTGTAGCTCTCACCCTGTTCGGAGCTACCTCATGCGGAGATGATTTCTTATCCGTTGATCCTTCCAGCAGTGTACCTATCGACGGATATTACAATACGGAAAGCCGTATCATGGAGGCGGTGACCGCTGCTTACGATCCGTTGCAATGGTATGACTACTTCTCAGGCTGGGCACCTCTAAGCCTGGTATACGATTGCATGAGCGACGATGTTTACGTAGGTGGCGGCAGCACCAGCGACCAGGGTGAGATCCATCTGATCTCACAATACCTGTCGGACCCGATTAAGACGATCAGCGGTGCATGGACTACCAGCTATTCGGGTATCAACCGTTCAAACCTTGTGATTGCCGATGTCGAAGCTTCGGATATGTCCGATACGGATAAGAAAAAACTGATCGCAGAAGCCCGCGTACTGCGTGCCTGGTATTATTCCGTCCTGTGGAAATTATGGGGAAATGTTCCTTATTATGATGTGAACCTGATTTTCCCGTATATCGCAGAGCAGAAAACAGCGAAAGAAGTGTACGACCTGGTGGAAGCAGATCTGGCTGAAGTACTCGACAGCAAAGTGCTTCCGATGAAACAACCGGCCGAATGGGCAGGACGTGTCACACAGGCTATGGCTTCGATGGTATATGCAGAATATGTGATGTACCAGCAGGATGAAAGTAAGTATGCAAAAACATTGGGATATATGAAAGATATCATTTCTTCCGGCGAATATTCCCTGCAGCCGTTCGAAAATCTCTGGGAAACAGAGTTCGAATGGAATAACGAGACGATCTTCGACATCAATTATATAGCCAAAGGCGGTAAAAGAACCTGGGGCGATGCCAACTTTACCGGAGGCACCGTAGTTCCTGCCATGATCGGTATCGACGGACTGAGCGGCAGTCCTGACTATGTTAGCGGCTGGGGATTTGAAGCGGTGGCCAAAGAGGCTTACGATGCCTACGAGGAAAATGACAAACGCCGTGACACCGGTATTCTGAATATGGATAAATATATAGCAGACAATGCGGCAAAAGGGATAACAGTTACTTACGGAGGCCGTTATCAGAACACGGGATTGTTCCTTCGTAAATACCTGGGACGCATTGGGGGCAATGCCGGTTGTGTAGGTGATCCCGACCTGAACTGGGATAACAATCTCCGTATCTACCGTTACGCGGAAACATTGCTGAACGCAGCCGAACTGGCAGCACGCACCAACGATACAGGTTCTGCCAAAAGCTACCTGAACCAGGTCCGCGAACGTGCCGGAGTAGCTTCGATCGATCCGACACTGGATAATATCCTGCAGGAACGCCGCCGCGAGTTCGTCGGTGAAGGCAAACGCTATTTCGACCTGGTACGTTTCGGCAAAGCGGAAGAAGTTTTGAAGCCCAAAGGCGGAAAAGTACTGGATAAGAAAGGCGGATCGTACGTGAAAGACGGTATCCCCGAACGCGTTCAATGGACGATAAACAAGAAATATCTTCCCATCCCGCAGAGTGAAATAGAAGCGGCCAAAGGGACTATCGTTCAAAATCCGTATTAACAGTTACCATGTAGGGGCGGCGTTTATCCGCCCTTTACAACAATAATATAACAACCATGAAAACAGTAAGATCAACGATATTCAATACCGGTCTGATGGCTCTTATTCTGACGGCGTGCAGCCAGCCTTCCGGAACTGGTAAAGATTCTCTTATCGAAAAACAGGTAGAAGAACTACTCGGCAAAATGACCTTACCCGAAAAGATCGGTCAGATGAACCAGTTGAGTCCGTTTGGCAGCATGGATGAAATCGCAGGGCAGGTTCGCCAAGGAGAGATCGGGTCGTTACTGAATGTGACGGACCCTGAAAAAGTCAATGAGATACAGAAAGTAGCGGTGGAAGAATCCCGGCTGGGTATCCCCCTGTTAATATCGCGTGATGTCATTCACGGATATAAAACAATATTCCCAATACCCCTGGGACAGGCCGCTACTTTCAATCCTCAAATTGTGGAAGACGGTGCGCGTGTAGCCGCAATAGAAGCATCAGCCGACGGTATCCGCTGGACATTTGCCCCGATGATCGATATCTCCCGCGATCCCCGCTGGGGACGAATCGCTGAAAGCTGTGGTGAAGATCCGTACCTGAGTTCCATTATGGGTGTAGCTATGGTGAAAGGTTTTCAGGGCGATTCCCTGAACGATCCGACCTCCATCGCAGCCTGTGCCAAACATTTTATCGGCTACGGAGCAGCAGAAGGAGGACGCGATTATAATTCGACATTCATTCCCGAACGCCAGATGCGTAACGTCTATTTTCCTCCGTTCGAAGCAGTAGCAAAAGCCGGATGCGCTACCTTTATGACCTCCTTTAATGATAACGACGGCATCCCTTCCACCGGAAATTCCTTTATTCTGAAAGAGGTGTTGCGCAACGAATGGAAATACGACGGCATGGTAGTTACCGACTGGGCTTCGACAGCCGAAATGATCTCCCACGGCTTCTGTAAAGACGAGAAGGAAGCGGCCTTGAAATCGGTTGATGCCGGTATCGATATGGAAATGGTCAGTGGTACCTTTATCCGTCATCTGGAAGAGCTTGTAAAAGATGGGGAAATACCGGAAGCGACCATTAATAATGCAGTACGCAACATCCTTCGTCTTAAGTTCCGTCTGGGACTGTTCGACAATCCTTATGTAAACACAGACCAACATGTAAAATATGCACCTGAACATCTAGCCAAAGCCAAAGAAGCAGTAGAACAATCGGTTATCCTGTTAAAGAACGACCGGGAAACCTTACCTTTCACCGATAAGATCCGTACCATTGCGGTCGTAGGTCCGTTAGCAGATGCCCCTCACGACCAAATGGGTACCTGGGTATTCGACGGAGAAAAAGCACATACTCAAACCGTACTGACAGCCTTGAAAGAAATGTATGGCGACAAGGTTCAGTTTATCTACGAACCCGGATTGGGATACAGCCGCGACAAGAACACAGGCAATATCTCCAAAGCCGTAAGTGCAGCCACACGTGCGGACGCCGTATTGGTATGCATAGGAGAAGAGTCTATCCTCTCCGGCGAGGCCCATTCTTTAGCAGATTTACATCTGCAGGGAGCACAAAACGAACTGATTGCCGCCCTGGCAAAGGCTGGAAAACCTCTCGTAACGGTTATCATGGCAGGTCGTCCGCTGACGATCGAGCAGGAAGTAAACCTGTCCGATGCCGTTCTCTACGCTTTCCACCCGGGTACTATGGGTGGCCCGGCTATTGCCGACCTGCTTTTCGGAAAAGTGGCACCGAGCGGTAAAACACCGGTTACCTTTCCGAAGATGGTAGGACAAATACCCGTTTACTATGCTCATAATAATACAGGCCGCCCCGCTTCCCGCCAGGAAACGCTGATCGACGCTATCCCGCTGGAAGCCGGGCAGACTTCACTGGGCTGTACCTCTTTCTATATGGATGCCGGTTTCGATCCTCTGTTCCCCTTCGGTTATGGATTGTCGTACACCACATTCGGATACGACAACCTGCAACTGGCCACCGATAAGTTGGCTGCCAACGGAACACTGGAAATCAGTTTCGACCTGACCAATACCGGTAAATATGACGGGACAGAAGTGGTACAATTGTACGTACAAGATACCTTTGGCTCTGTTACCCGTCCGGTCAAAGAGCTGAAAGGTTTCCAACGTGTTCCCCTGAAGCAGGGTGAAAAGAAAACCGTCACCTTTTCTCTTCCTGTCGAAGAGCTGGCTTTCTGGAACATAGACATGCAGAAAGTAGTGGAGCCGGGTGAGTTCAACCTTTGGGTCGGTCCCAGCAGTGCAGAAGGATTACAAACAACATTCACAGTAGAATAACAGATATGAAAAAGAATCTATATTTAATGATCATGCTTTTGCTGGTATCCTGTACCGGATGTCAGCAGGACGCAACAACAACAGGTACGGACACGACCGATATGCCTCCGGAGGCATTTATGCGCATATCCGGAGCAGACCTGATTACCCCCAAGGGGCAGAAGTTCTTTATCAAAGGGACCAATCTCGGTAACTGGCTGAATCCCGAAGGCTACATGTTCGGCTTTAGCAAGACGAACTCACCGGGACGGATCAACCAGATGTTGTGCGAAATGGTCGGACCTGATTTCACCGCAGAGTTCTGGAAATCATTCAAAGACAATTATATTACCCGCGACGATGTGCAGTTCATCGCCGGGACAGGTGCCAACACGATCCGCCTCCCCTTCCATTATAAACTCTTTACCGATGAGGATTATATGGGGCTGACAGCCAACCAGGACGGTTTCGCCCGCATAGACAGTGTTGTCAACTGGTGCCGGGAAACCGGTTTGTACCTGATCCTCGATATGCACGATGCCCCGGGCGGACAGACCGGTGATAATATCGATGACAGTTACGGTTATCCCTGGCTGTTTGAAAGCGAAGCCAGCCAGCAACAGTTCTGCAATATCTGGAAAAAAATAGCTACATACTATAAGAACGAACCGGTTATCCTGGGATACGAACTGGCCAACGAACCTATCGCTCCTTATTTCAGCAATATGGAAGAGCTGAATGCGAAACTGGAACCGTTGTATAAACGGGCTGTCTCGGCTATCCGTGAGGCAGATACCAACCACATCATCCTGCTGGGAGGTGCCCAGTGGAACGGTAATTTCCGTCCGTTTACCGATTCCACATTCGATGATAAGATCATGTACACCTGCCATCGTTACGGCGGAGAAGCGACAAAGGCCGCTATCCAGGAGATCATCGATTTCCGCGACCGCGTGAACCTGCCGATGTACATGGGAGAGATCGGTCACAACACGGCAGCCTGGCAAAATGCATTCTGCCACGTCATGCAGGAGAACAACATCGGCTGGACCTTTTGGCCCTATAAAAAGATCGACGACTCATCTTTTGCCGGTATCAAAGCACCTAAGAACTGGGACCGCATCATAGCCTTCTCAGAAGCTCCCCGAAGTACCTACCAGGAAATACGCGAGGCCCGTCCCAACCAGGAAGAGGCAAAAGCTGCCCTCATGGAATTTATAGAGAACAGCCGGTTACAGAACTGTATCATTCAGAACGAATATATCCGCTCACTAAGTTTAAAAGCACAATAAAACAACATGAAACCGATTAAGTATATTGCTTGCTTCCTGTTGCTGCTGCCCTCTTTCAGCCAGGCGCAACAAAGCATTCCGGTTTATCTGGATAACAACAAACCGATGGAAGAACGTGTAGAAGATGCCCTGTCGCGTCTGACACTCGAAGAAAAAGTGGCGCTGACACATGCGCAATCCAAATTCTGTTCGCCGGGGGTGGCACGCCTGGGCATTCCGGAATTCTGGATGACCGACGGTCCTCATGGTATTCGTCCCGAAGTATTATGGGATGAATGGGAGCAAGCCGGATGGACCAACGACTCTTGTGTCGCTTTCCCGGCGCTGACCTGCCTGGCCGCTACCTGGAATCCGGAAATAGCTTTGTTGTACGGAAAGAGTATCGGCGAAGAAGCCCGCTACCGTAACAAAACAGTGTTACTGGGTCCCGGTGTAAACATTTACCGCTCACCACTGAACGGACGTAACTTTGAATATATGGGTGAAGACCCTTATCTGGCCGGAAAGATGGTGGTTCCCTATATACAAGGTGTTCAACAGAATGCCGTGGCAGCCTGCGTGAAGCATTATGCACTAAACAATCAGGAAGTAAACCGTCATACAACCAATGTAATTGTAGATGACCGTGCTCTGCACGAAATCTATCTGCCTGCTTTCAAAGCCGCTGTTCAGGAAGGAAAAGCCTGGGCAATCATGGGCTCTTATAATCTGTACAAAGACCAGCACGGTTGCCATAACCAATATCTGTTGAATGACATTCTGAAAGGCGACTGGGGTTTTGACGGCGTTGTCGTTTCCGACTGGGGAGGCGTTCATAATACGCAGGAAGCCATAACCAACGGGCTCGATATGGAGTTCGGTAGCTGGACCAACGGATTATCCAACGGAGCAAGCAACGCTTACGATAATTATTACCTGGCAGATCCCTATCTTCAGCTGATCCGGGAGGGTAAAGTCGGAACGAAAGAGCTGGACGACAAGGTAAGACGTATCCTTCGCCTGGCTTATCGCACGAATATGGATAAAAACCGTCCTTACGGGTCACTTTGCTCGGAAGCACATTTTACCGCAGCCCGCCAAATCGGGGAAGAAGGTATTGTCTTGCTACAAAACAAGAACAATGTACTCCCTATCGACCTGAACCGTGCAAAGAAAATAGCCGTTATCGGTGAAAATGCCGTCAAGATGATGACCGTAGGCGGCGGTTCCTCTTCTTTGAAAGTAAAATACGAACTCTCCCCGCTGGATGGTATCCAGAAGAGAGTGGGTGACAAAGTCGAAGTTGTTTATGCACGTGGTTATGTAGGCGATCCGAGTGGTGAATACAATGGGGTGAAGTCCGGACAGGATCTGGAAGACAACCGTTCGCCGGAGGAATTAATAGCCGAAGCCGTGGCTGTAGCCAGGGAGGCCGACTATGTGATCTTTATCGGTGGTCTGAACAAGAGTGCGCATCAGGACTGTGAGGACGCGGACCGCAAGGAACTAGGCTTATCTTACAGACAGGATCAGGTAATAACAGCCCTGGCTCAGGCGAATAAAAATCTGATCCTGGTAAATATTTCAGGGAATGCCATCGCCATGCCGTGGGTGAAAGATGTTCCGGCCATCGTACAGGCGTGGTATCTGGGATCGGAAGCGGGAAATGCCATTGCTTCGGTATTAGTCGGTGATGTAAATCCATCCGGTAAGTTACCGTTTACCTTCCCTGTCTCTTTACAGGACGTAGGTGCACACCGGTTAGGCGAATATCCGGGTACTCCCAGAAATGACGGTAGTAACATAGTAGACGAGAAGTACAACGAAAGTATCTTCGTCGGCTACCGTTGGGCAGACAAGCAGAAAGTCAAACCGCTCTTCAGCTTCGGCCACGGTCTGAGCTACACTACATTCGAATATGGGAAAATAACAGCCGACAAGAAGACGATCACGAAAAATGAACCTATCACTTTCACCCTGACCGTAAAAAACACAGGTAACCGTGAAGGGGCAGAAGTCGTACAGCTTTACGTCAGCGATAAAAAATCATCACTCCCCCGCCCTGTCAAGGAGCTGAAAGGTTTTCAAAAAGTTTACCTGCAACCGGGAGAGATGAAACAGATATCCTTCACCATCGGTACCGATGCCCTGAGTTTCTTTAATGACGGCAAACATGAATGGGTTGCCGAACCCGGACAATTCGAAATTCTCATCGGAGCCTCCTCTACGGATATCCGGGAAAAAGTTGTGTTTGAATTAAAATATATATATCAATTTCCTGCTACGAACGTATAAACATTTCCACCGAAATCAACAGCGATCAAAGCATTCCCTGAAACAGCCACCGAACCGAATACCGGAGCACCTGTCGCATGTTTCCATACCAGTTTACCGTCTTCTTTATTCACTCCGTAGATAGTTCCGTCGGAAGCGCCTACATAAACCGTATTACCTGCCAGAACCGGACTGGTTTCGATCGTGGCGGAAGGTTTACGGGAATAAGGGGAAGTGAATACCAAAGCGTCGTTGGTTGCAAACTTCCATTTCAACTCCAATGTCTCGTTATCCAGAGCGATCAAGCCGTCTTTAGCTGAACCGAAGATGATCTCTTTATCCGTCAGCAAAGGTGTAGAAGTCACATCCACACTGAAAGGTAACTCCTTGCGCACAACCACGCGCCCTGTATTGGCATCCAGAATAAAGAACGATTCACTCGAAATGATATACAACAGGTCACCATGGACAGCTGCCGAGGCACCACGGTTACGCAGGCCGTTCGTATTGGCTTCCCATTTCAGTTCTCCGGTTTTCAGGTCGTTTCCGTAAAGTGCACGCCATTGGGAAGAACCGACCAATACATTCTTTGCTATAGAGAATGTCGTTGTTGTTCCTTCGCCCTGCCCCCAGGCTTTATTTCGCCAGATTTCACGACCGTCTTTCGTATCGATAGCACAAAGCCCTTTACCTGTACCTGCATAAACAACACCGTCGGAAGCAACCAGCCCTTCGATCAGGGAAGGTAGGCCATTTATCGGTAACTGTTTTTCCCAGCTGAGTTTACCGCTTTCGGCATGAATGGCATATAAATACCCCTGTGCATCTTGTGCCAGAACCTGACCATTATCTATAACGATCGTGTTCTTAACTGAGTTGCGTACCGGATATTTCCAGATAAGTTCACCGGTCTTACCGTCGAGGGCATATACATAGGCCTCCCCTTTCAGGTTCTCATCCACAGAAGCGATATAGATCTTTCCGTTATAAACCAAAGGCGATGTCATATAAATATTCGCTCCTACATTCTTTATCCAGGCCATCTGTAAAGGCTGGTTCAGTGCAGGTTGAGCAGGTACGGCATGCTGAGGATTCTCCAGCAGGTTCACCCAGTTACCGCCCAGTTTCACCTCCACAAGAGCAGCATGATATGTAAAGGTACTTTCTGTTTCAGCTGTTTCTCCGTTATTGAAACGGGCTTTTATCTTTAAAGTAACAGCCTTTCCCTCCTGTTTGGCAGTCAAAGGAACTTCGGCATTCCAGCACCAGTCGGTAGCCTCTTGCAGTTTCTTATTACTGAATAAGGCCTTACCATCTACCAGACAGGTATAAGTCACCTCTTTTACCGGCGTTACGGATGAATAGACATTTACCGCCAAAGGTACGGCACCCGAAGCCAATACAGGTACCTGTCCCTCAACCGGGGAGGTTATCTGAATCTGTTTATTCAGATAAGTATAACGAAGCTCGGAAACGAAATCTCCTTTCTTATCGACATGCAAGACACGGAAAGCACTGGTTGAATGGTCGATACCACCTTTATCCAACGTTGCCGTAGAAACGGAATATACATCTCCCTGCTTCTTCATATAGTTGATATGCCAGTGTCCGTATACCCAGGCTTTCAGATTATGTTCGTTCAGGTTGATCTGTTCCTGATCGTTGATTCCGAAAATGAACTGATCGCCATACGTCAGCAGGTCATGGTTGAAAACGACGATCGGCTTGCCTTGCGGAACCTGTGCCAGGTCGTTCTTCAGCCAGCGATAGACATCTTCCTTCGTATAACCGGGCTGATAATCGCCTCCGGCCATCGGAGTTACGATATAATGCGTGCTACCTGCATCGAAAGAGTAATAAACAGGACCGTAGATACTTTCAAAAAGTTCCTCACCATATTTCCCTTTCACCAGGTCATGGTTACCGATGGCATAAAACATCGGGCAATCCATATTGGCGGTATTCATCATTTGGATATGTGCCTTCAGACCTTTTTCATAGCAGATATCGCCTGTGTGCATAATAAAGGCAACCTGTTCGTTGGCTGCATAATCGCGCACATTATTTACCCAGTCACCGTGATTCTCCGTATTGAAGATCTCCGTATCGGCGATATGGACATATTTATGGCTACCGTCTTTCTTGATACCGCCATTATAAGGCTGCAAACCGAATTCATACCCTTTCTGTTCACCGTCGATACGGATATAATGTTTATTATCCGTCTTATATCCCGAAGGAGTGGTGATAAAGATAAACCGTTCCCTCGGATGTCCCGGCAAGGAGAACGAACCGTCGGAAGCCGTTTTCACGACATTCAGTCCATCGGAAACAGCTACACCAGCCATCGGTTTCTCTCCCTTGTCAAAAACTCCGTTATTGTTCTTATCTACAAAGACCCGTCCTGTATAGGCAGCGCTGGCAGAAAATGCCACACAGCTCAACAGGGCGATGTTCAGAAATGTTTTTTTCATGTGATTGATGTGTTTATATTCAGAATGTTAGTTGTAAATCTTCTATCCAGGGAACCAAAGGTTGCGAGCGGTCGGTAATACCCAGTTCTTCGGGACCCGGAGCAATGAACTCACTCTTTACTCCCTTCAGATCCATACCCTTATCTGTTAGCGTAACAATCCCGTAAAGGGCATCTTTATAAGGCAGCGTATATTTCAAAGCCGGTCTTTTCTGATTGATCTCGTCGCTGAAACGTTCCGGACAGGCATATTTCTCGCCTACCCACTGATTGGAAGCACTGTTGATCTGGATATAGGCAATACCGTTGATCTCCTTCATATAATTCGTATGGTCGTGCCCGCTGAAAGCGACCGCCACCTTTTTATATCCGGCACGCCGGTTCTCCTCCTCAAAGATCTTCCGGATATCTTCACGGTTCTCTGAAGAACATTCAAAGCTCTGATGGGAGAAGATGATACAACGTTTATCGGTAGCCTGGAGGTCTTTCTTCAGCCATTCCATTTGTTCGGGATCCACCAACGAAATCTTTTCCGCTTTATAATAGTTTCCTTTGTCGTAAGGGAGATACTTTTCTCCGTCATAGATATTATTCGGATCGAGTACGATAAAATGAAAATCTCCCTTATCGAAAGAATAGTACGGACTCTGCATCCCTGTGAACCGAATAAACTCCTCTTTCGAACAGTTATCCATATCATGGTTCCCAAATACCATGTGCTTCTCGCCGGGATAATCCTGCCAGAGCTTCAGGAAAGGCTTGTTTTCTTCTTTCGGCATACAGAAGTCACCTAGTTCGATGATAAAGTCGACCTGATTCTCTTCGGCTGCATGTAAAAAGGTACTCAAACGTTCTTCCGCATCATGTGCAATATCCTGATGTATATCCGATACGATGGCAAATGTAACAGGCTTCGTTTCTTTCTGGCAGGAACCGAATCCCAGACAGATAAGAAGGGATAAGAATAAGTGTTTCATCATAACTATTTTTTGATATTGAAGGTTGTCAATACGAATCCGTGATCGGAAGCATAGAAGAAGTCATCTCCTTTAAAGGAGAATGTTTCACCCAGGATATTGTCATAGCATTGGGACTCTACTGCCTGTATCGTCTTACCCTGATAATAGATAAAGTCGATACGATCCTGACGATTCACCGTTTCCAGCGAGTCGGCATCTGTCAGCCAGGTCGTTCCGATGTTCTTCACCGGATCGGGGTTGATCTCACGGAAACTGTCTTTGAAATTGGCCGCCTCCATCTCTTTGGATACTGTCCAGTTGACAACAGCGCCGCCATGATTGTACATGTCTTTGGTCGCTTCCGTCCAGTCCAGATGAGAGTGACTGTTGAAATCGCCTCCCATAATGATAGGAATGCTATCTGTCTCCGCTATCATCGGTTTCAGGGCACCCAATATTTTGCGTATCTCGTCGTCACGTGTACCGGCATCGTCCCAAGCCAGTATTTCTTCTTCCGACTTATCGGTAGGAACCAAACGTGCATCGGGTAAATAATGTATCCATGTATCGAACAAACGGACCGGTGTCCCGTCCATATCTATCTCCACTCCCCCGAAATTGAATGTACCGATCACATCGGGATAAGTATATTTCTTTACAATCGGGTAACGGCTGTAGATACAAAGATTATCGGAAATCAGATAATGTTCATACCCGAGCGAATCGGCAACCATAGGTGCTGCCCCGTATGTTTCAACCATCAGGATAACATCAGCCTGACTTTTCTTCAATACGCCAATGATGCCGTCACAGGCTTTTTGTCCATACGTTTTTGAATGGCCGCCATGCCAGATGTTCCAGGAAAGGACGGTGAGTTGTTGCTCTTTTTTCTGTTCTGAGCAAGATGTAAACAGACTTAGAAAGAGTATTACTAATGTAATACAGACAAGAGATTGTGCTTTCATATAATTTCAAAGTAAATTCGATATATATTTACCAATAAAAGATATAGCGATAAAATATCAACTTACAACATTCAAACGATTATCACTATGTTCTCAGAGTTTAAAGTTATAGAGATTTATTATATAGGAGATGATTTTTATAAAAAATTTGTACTTTAACCCCAAAAATGTATATGATTGAAACCTAAAAAGTCCACAAACATCGTAAATTCTTCAATAACCTCCTTGCCAATACACTCTTTCATTACCGCTTATTGATTCTTTGAAAAGAAGCCCGCCATTGAGCTGAATTTCATCAAGGACGGGCAACTTACAATGTTTTGATTTATATTGAACTCAAATTTACATTTTTCCAGTATTTCTGAAAAAACATTTCATCTTTCAAAGATTATAACTAAAAATGAGACTTCCTACCACCTCCAAATATAGCTATCAACCTGTTGAAATTTTACAGGCATAATATTATCCGGTGTATCTTCCAAACAAAATGCGTAAAAAGTAAAAGAACTTGTCATTTCTTGCTTGTAAATAATAAAGGAATGAGTGTACATTTCATACCTTTTGTTTGCAAAAAAATTCAATTCTTTCTCAAAACGATTGATAATATTATCCGGTACTAAATTTGTTGTTTTGAACTCTTGAAAAGTCATCACTTTATATCCTTGTGAATACCATGTCTGTGTCCAATACTGAATAACATCCGTTATATTTTGGAAATTTCCCCAATTATCACTCCTTACAATCAAACTTTGTTCCGGTAAGGAAACAGCATGTCCACCGAAAGACAAGCCGCATAAACATACAGCAATTAAAAATATATTTTTCATAAACTATCTATTTAATAAAGTCTTGAAAATTCCCTCTTATTTTTCCAGAAGAAAGGTAATTTCCGAGATTCCAAGTTATTATTATAATCACTCAGTCCAATATTTATTCTGAACCAAATTTGGGTTATATTGCATATCCGTTGTCGATAACGGAGTATAGTAATACTTCGGATCAATAAAAGACCAACGACCGACCTGAGAAATCATACGGACATATCCTTTGTCACCTTCAGTCAATGAAAAAGTATTACCATCCAAAACCTCAACCTGTAAATTATATTTATCCTTATCTGCTTGTGGAATAGCAGCCGCATCTGCCTGCGTCTTAACAACCGCATAATCAGGTTGCCCATCACCCGTCACATCCAGATAACCAGTTTCAAGATACACTCCCTCCGGAACCACGGCTAGCAACTTGCCACAACCCCAACGTCTCAAATCCTCATAACGGAATCCTTCGCATGCTAACTCGATACGACGTTCGCGACGTACTTCGTAAACAGCTCCTTTTTGTGTGGAAGACACATTCGAATAACGGTTAGCCTGAACCAGATCAATATTGTTCAACCAGTCCGCCAGCGAAGCACGCGGCATCCCTACACGGTCACGCAGTAGATTGATTGTCTGATCTACGTCATCTTGCGTCAGTTCGCCCAATTCAGCTTTTGCTTCGGCATACATCAACAGGATTTCGGCATAACGGATCAAAGGCAGGTCCGTATAAGATTTACCATAAGTGATTTGATCAGCGGTACGAGGTGAAAATTTGACTTGTGTATAACCTCCCATCGTCAATTTCGGACGATGGGGTTCATTCAGGTTTGCCCGAACAAAACCCGGTGTCATAAATGTTTGACGCATACGAGGATCACGCTTTTCGAATACCTCTGTAAATTTCTTGGTCGCATAATTCGGTACATCTTGGAAGCGTTTTGTCTTCCCGTCTTCAATAACCAAATAATCCTCCATCAAATCGCGTGACAAACTGGATACAAAATCAAACAAACCACCGCCGGCATTATGCAAACGATTCAAAGCCAAATCATAATCCTCAAAAATGATCATTTCTTTGTTATTACTCAAATCCTGGCTACAGAACAATGCCTCGTAAGCATCAATCTCACCCGATTTGGCCGTTGACAATTCATACTGTCCCGAATCCATGATTTTTCGACAAGCCTCTATTGCAATCCGTAAGAAACGTTCTGAATCATTCAAACTCAACTCCGAATGATATTTACGCCAACACCCCTCCGACAAAGCAATACGTGCCTGCATCGCCAATGCACCATTTTTAAACCAGCGAGTTCGGCTGGTTCCATCCTGCATATTACCGACCGCAAAATCCAAATCCGCCATGATAGAGTCAACCACTAAAGAACGCGAATCTTGTGTTTTATAGAGTAAGTCGGTATCTGTCGTTTGCAAATCACGACTATACCAAGGTACATCGGAATACAACAAGACTTTATCGTAAAATAACTTTGCGCGAAACATACGTGCCAATCCGATATAATGGTTGATCTCACTTGCATCACCCACTGTCTTGCCAGTTCTTGTCAACATGAAATTGACATTCCGAATAGCTTCCCATTTCCAATCAGATTGGTTATCCGGATTAACTTCGCCTCGCATCATGCTATAAAACGAGAGATTATCGGTATAAATCATGTTGTCGGAAGGAGCATCCATATAACTGGAAACAATATTCTCATACAAACCATTCGTATAAGCTTCCAAATCACTTGCATTATTAAAAAATCCATCTTCCGTAATCGATGTTTCTGGGTATTTTTCCAAGAAAGAGTCGTTACATCCGCTTAATCCTAAAAGACCGATGCATCCGAACATCCATATTTTTATATTATTCTTGACCATAATTATGCTTTGCTAAAATTAGAATGTAACATTTAAACCGAAAGAATAAGAACGTTGCAACGGATACTTTTGTCCGCCTAAAACTTCCGGGTCTATCTTATAATATTTATAGAGACCTGTGATCTCGCACAAGTTATCACCTGAGAAGAATACACGAAGACGGCTGATATTCACTTTATCCGTCCACTGCTTAGGTAACGTATAACCGACCGTGAGGTTCTTCAAACGAGCATAAGCTGCATTCTGCAAATAACGTGTCTGTGGAATATACAATCCTCTATCCTTCACATACGCCTGATAAGATTTGACACGTGGGAAATAAGCATTCGGATTTTCTTCAGTCCAATGGTCACTATAATTACCTTCCGTCAAGTTAGTCCATGGATCGAAATACATACCCCAGAAATACGGGTCTTTAGACGGATAATAATCTTTCTTCATGACGCCTTGAACAAACAGACTGAAATCAAATCCATTCCAATCGCCATTAAGGGTAAAACCAAATGCATAACGAGCTTGGTCATTACCGATAATCGTATAATCGCCATGATCATCCAATGTATTGGCGCCTTTATTGATCTTCTTGTCATCGTTCAAATCTTTATACTTGACATCACCGGCAGCCATCGGAGGGTTACCCGGATACGGATCGATCTCCGTATGGTCGGCACTATTATTTATATCCTCCTGAGAGGTGAAAAAACCATCATTCACCAATCCCCAAATTTCACCCCATTCTTTTCCTACATAATGATCACCTAAGCTACCAGTAGCATTGGCATACTTCGTAATCCAAGAACGACTGTCACCAATATTAAAGCTAGCACCATAGTTAAACGGCTTACCTGCCAACTTGAATTTATCTCTCCAACTAACAGTCAAATCCCAACCGGTAGTCTTCAAGTCCGCCGCATTCTCTAATGGAACAGATGTGCCCAATACCGATGGTAATTTAGCTCCGCTCCTTAGCATATCTTTCGTACGACGGATATAACCATCGACCGTAGCCGTCAGGCGATTATCGAAAAGGTTAACATCCATACCCCAGTCGGCCGTCGTCACTGTTTCCCAAGTCAAATCGCCGGCCACCAATCCCGGAGAAGAAACGTAAACAGGTTGTTTGCCATCCAAGATCTGTTTCGTTTTTCCGGAACTCATCGTTGCCAAATAAGGATAATAATTATCTTTCAGGTATTGGTTACCCAAGCTACCGTAAGAGAAGCGTAACTTCAAGAAGTTAACCACATCTCTCAACGGTTCAAAAAAGTTTTCCTGAGAAATCACCCACGCCGCAGATCCGGACGGGTTAAAAACAAAACGCGAATCAGTTGGGAAACGAGAAGTCCCATCATAACGAGCATTAACTGCCAGAATATACCGATTATCATACACATAATTCAAACGACCGAAGACGCTTCGAAAAGATAATTCCCTCAAACGTTGAGTAACAGTCATGTCGCCTGTGGCCAAATTAGGTGTAGGCAAACCATCCGTGATCAATTCCGACCGTTTCGCATATTCATACGACTCGCTCCAACTCTCCTGATTGTAACCGGCCATTGCCGTAAAATCATGTTTTTCATTGAATAACTTGTGGAAAGTAGCATACGCATCGAAAGTCGCAGTCGAGGCTTCCGTATTATTGAAATAAGCGGAAGTGGTGGCATCTTTATACAACACTGGAGTTTCCGGACCATTACGATAAGGAACGGATAAAGTCGCTCCATCCTCATTGTTCCGGTTAGCCACATAAGCGAACGATCCATTAACAAAAAGAATGTCTTTAATAATATCGATCTTAGTCGTGAACTGTGTTGTTAAAGTCGTCTTATTTTGATACCACCGTCCACCATCAGCCAAACGACCGAAAACATCTGCGCCTGTACTGGTATAAGAACCATCTGGGTTATAGACGGGAGACAACGAACTTTTACGGTTAATCTCCCAATAATAACTTTCATCCAGGTAATTAGGAGACTCATAATCCGAAATCACCAAGCTCGTATTATTACCAAATGTCCACCAATCGGTCAATTTGAAATCCAATTTGGAACGGAGATTGTAACGGTTAAATTTATCAGTACCATGTGTGACCATACCATCTTGAAAGTTATAACCAGCAGAGAAATAGTAGTTCAAACGGTCAGTCTTTCCGGAAACATCGACATTGTGGTTTGTAGAAAAAGCCAGATTTTTATAGGCTTCACCAAACCAGTCAGTTTCACCGAAATACGCATAAGTCCCATCCGGTTTCAAGTAATAGGGAGATACACTCGGGTCTGCTGAAACACGTTTCGCATATTCCAGTTCCTCTGTGGTATGGTTAACCCCCCAAGGATAATAAAAATCATTGCGTGCCGTCGCAACCGTATACGGATCTGTAACCACTTCAGCCACGCTACTCAATTTACGCATGGCAAAATTGTTACTATAATTTACGGTCAGTTTTTCCTGTCCCGCCGTCTTCGTTGTTACCAAAATTACACCGAATGCAGCACGTGAACCATAGATAGCAGCTGAAGCGGCATCCTTTAAGACTGAAATGCTTCCAATATCGGAAGGATTCATACGGTTTAACTCTTCCGAGGTAGAGACAACGCCATCAATAACAATTAACGGGTCACCACCATTGATAGAGGTTGTACCACGTATATTAAAAGTTGGAGAATCTGTCGCCTGGCCGCTACCGATTGAAACGCTCATATTAGCAACCGATCCCTGCAAGGCTTGTCCGACTGTCAGGACCGGACGGTTTTCCAATACTTTTGTTGAAACAGTTGCTACAGCTCCGGACAAGTCCACTTTCTTCTGTGTACCGTAACCGATAACGACCACTTCATCCAACGACTCACTATCTTCGCTCAAAGTGATATTTACAACACTTTTCCCTTTCAACGCAATATCCTGTGTCTTATAACCGATATAAGAGACACTGATCGTCGCATTAGGATCCACTTCCGACAAAGAGAAATTACCATCCACATCCGTTATGCCCCCAATGGTTGTGCCTTTCACCAGCACATTCACACCTATCAGCGGTTCGCCGGTTGCATCTTTCACAATACCTGTTACAGTAATCTTCTTTTGCTGCTTAGATTCAGCAGTAACAGATCTGTTGCTTTTTTCATTCCTACGTACAATAATCTGACGATCATTTATGATATACTCAATATCTGTTCCTGCGAACATATTATTCAGTATCGCCTCAACCGTTTGGTTGTGAACGTCCACACTCACCTTTCTGTTCAAATTGATATTCGAACCGTGGTACACAAAAATAAATTCACTGTTCTTTTCGATGTAAGAAAATACATCTTTTACGGTCCGGTTGTTCATGCGAACGGTCAATGTGGTTTGTTCCGCATAGGTTGATTCTGCATAGACTACAGATCCCCCATAACTTACCAGACATAAGGCTAAACATGCACTTTTAAGAAAATGAGCCGGTTTTCGGCTGAATTCTTCATTCTTTTTCATACATTTGTAACGTTTTTTCTTTGATACATAAATTAATAGATTAAACAAGAAACTTGAGAACCGAGTGATATGGCCGTATCGTTCGGTTCTGTTTTTAATTCAATGTCTTTCACATAGGCTTCTATTTTGATATTATTATGTTATTATTCGCATCTGTTTTATACTGGAGGAACAGGGACTGACAAAGGATATTGATCACATCATCCATATTTTCCCGCAAATCCAGCTTCCCGGAAATGGGAATATTCCCTATCTCTTCATTATACCAGATCTTACGCCCGTAATAACGAGACAACCGGTCCAGCGTCTCTCCTACCTTCCGGTCGCTCAACATCATCATATTATCCTTCCAGCAGATATACTCAAAAACATCTACCTCCTTGATTGCCGTACCTTTATCATTTATCTCAAACATTTGATTGGGAGAGAGTTCCGACTTGTTATTCTTACCGGAATTAACTTCCACCCGTCCGTCAACCAGCACGACCGAAGCAAAAGCATCTTCCTTATAGGCGCAAACATTAAACTGTGTACCGAGCACTTTTACATCAAAACCATTTGTTTTGACAATAAAAGGACGTGAAGGATCTTTCGTTACATCCAGGTAAACCTCTCCTTCCACAATTATTTCTCTTTTTTCCTTTTTGAATACTGCCGGATAAAATACACGCGTACCGGCATTTACATACATCCTTGTTCCATCGGAGAAAGTGATATCCGCCCTTCTACCTTTCGGGACAATGATCTGGTTTATTTCCTCTTTTTTCTCTTTCTTATCTTCTGCTGTCTCCTTCTTTACAACGTGTTCCTCTGCATTCGACTTTCCATCCACATCATATCTGATAGACGATTCATCTTTCAGTTGCATCTTATCCTCACTTTCGATCAAAACGATTTCATCGCCGGACAAAGAAGATGTATTGTTTTCAAGCAAGGCAAGCGACATAGAGGTGTCGTTCTTTATATCCATCCAAAAATAAAGACCGACAGAAAGAAGTATGGCTATTGATGCAGCAACAGACCATATATAACGGTAGCGTAATCTGAATGAAGTATGTGGCTGATCCAACCGGGCTTCTATCTCCTGCCATGATGCCAGAGCTTCCGGTAATTTATCCGACTCTGCTTCATGAACTTTCCTGAGTAAGTCTTTCCCGGCCTGCTCAAATGATTTCTTACTTAATATGTTTTGTTTTCTATTCACAAGTAACCTCTTTTTATCCTTATTACGGGATAGGTCTCATTTGGTACTCACTTTTTTTGAATAAAATCAATTCTTTTTTAGATATAATTTCCTAAGACACGTCAAAGACCTGAATAACAGATTCTTACTGGACTGATAATTTATTCCCATTATCTCGGCTATTTCATCATGCTTTAGTTCATTGACATAATACAGATAAATTATTTCCTGTTGATGGGGAGATAATTGCGAAAAGACCTGCATCAGATGTTTAGCCCGATTGTCAGCATCCGAATCTTCAAAAGAAAGTAAAGGCATCAGTTCATCGGTCACAAACACTTCTTCATACAAGGAGATATCATCCGTGGCTTTCTCCTTTTCAAGTGTATCATACAATTTATTACGTAAGGCTTTGATCAGGTATCCTTTCACATTCGGGGTAGCGGAAAGAGACTGATAGTTCTGAATTAGTTTTATGAAAATATCCTGGATGCAATCCTTTACTAAATCCTTATCCGAGACCAATTTGGAGCCATAATTATACAATAAAGAATAGAAGCGGCAATAGATTTCCCTGAAAGCCTCTTTATCCCCTGTCAAACATAATCCCCATAATTTCTCATCGGATATTTGCATATAAATACCTACTTATAATTATTGTAATAATTTATCAACAACAATTGGTGCGCAAAAGTAAATACGCATTATTACACTCATATTACATCAAAATTAAGTAAGTATTAGTATTCAGATCGTATAATTTCATAAGTCCATAAATAGTATTACACTTTCAACATATCTATCTCTTTGAAAATAAAAGGTTGGAAATAGTTCTGTTAGAACTAATAACCCAACGGATGCAAATATAGCTCATTTTTATTATAATAGGTTAAATTGAAAAGAAGAATGAACGTTTTAAGGAACGTTTGTTAACAATAAAAGTATTATGCATATAAGTAAATCATTGTTTTCAGTAAAAAGTAGCAATATATACTATAGTTCTAACAGAACGATGGTACTCATATACAAATCTACTACCACAATCAGTTCTTCCTGCTTTACCGTATTAAATTCCCATAAAAATTCCCCACCCAATTATTTAATGTGGGGAAATTTCCCCGTCTTATGGGAATAAATCCCCACTGCAGTGGGGAATAGGACCCACTGCAGTGGGGAATAGGACCCACTGCAATGGGGAATAGGACCCACTGCAATGGGGAAAACTGAGTACAAAAGCTTTTTCTACAAACTATTCAGGCACGGAATATATAAATTCCATGCCTGAAAGAAAGTGAATATAAAGAGTTATTTATTTTACTTTGATATGGTCGAAACCTTCCCCGTACACACCGATAACAGCACTCTGTGAAACAAATGCTTCCGGATCTATATCTTTAATCAAACGGAAAATTGTAGTCGACTCCCGCTTTTTTGCCAGCACGAACATCATCTTCACTCCGAGTCCGGTATACATGCCGGTTCCGTCTATTACCGTTACACCACGGTGAAGATCTTTATTGATACGACGTCCTATCTCTTCATGTTTCTTGGAAATAATAAAGAACTGCACTGACTGGCGGGCACTATTCACCACCTGGTCGAGCACAAAGCTGGAAATATACAGAGTAGCAAAACCATAAACCACTTTTTCCCAATCATGCAGTACGAAATAACTGGAAGAGATAATGATCATGTCCGTCATCAAAATGACACGCCCCAACGTAATATCCCTGTACTTATTGATAATGGCAGCAATAATATCCGTACCGCCGGAACTGCCATTAGCAGAAAAAGCAATGCCAATACCGCTTCCGCAAAAAGAAGCACCGATAACACAAGCCATGAACGGCTGATCACCAAGTAAATGCAAACCGGCTGTAGCCCCTTGAATAATCGGCAGAATAAAAGTCATGACCAATACGGCAAAAATGGTCTTTACACTGAACTTCCATCCCAGAACGATCAAAGAAGCGATCAATAGCCCGCCATTAATTGCAAAATACGTGTACTGAACATTCAGTCCGGTCGCCCAATACACAATAGAAGCAATACCTGGCACCCCACCGGTAGTTATGTCGTTGGGCAAAAGGAAAACTGTCCACCCAATAGCATAGAAAAGCATGCCAAGAGCGATCATCAGGTAATCGTGCAGCTCTCTCAGCATTAACTGCCTTGAGGTAATCGATAAAGTTGGTTTCATTTTAAAAGTTTATTAATTTGCAGCCCCGCAAAAACGAAGCTGCAAAATTAATGAAGATTAAATCAATTTATCGGTATGATTCCAATGAATTTATAAAAAACAGATTGTTAAATTTCTATTACGACGGATCAGGCAGTCAATAACTCCATTTATCACGCCATTCAATGACGGGCTGGTCACCATCGAAACGGATAGGAAGCCAGATATAACGGCCATCTATCGCATTCTCGGGAGTCCATCGGTCACCCATATAAATGAATTGCCCCGGTTTGCCCGGAACCGGCAAAACATACGTACTTTGGGAATGGAAAGAGAGGTCGGCATCCGCCCCGGCAAACGGGTTCTCCAGTTCCTCCCAGGGTCCCCAAACAGAAGAAGCGACGGCCGAGCGTCCCGCATTCGGCGCCCATCCGGTACAGCCGGACATGATCAGGTAATATTTCCCGTCACGTTTGAACATAGCCGGAGCCTCCATGAAACGACCGGGGAAAAAACGGGCATAAGCACCGGAATAACCGGTATAATCGTCCGTCAGTTGAGAGATATGCAGCGTACTATTCTCTTCGGAAGAATAGATATGATAGGCTTTACCATCCTCATCGACGAACAGATTCATATCGCGGGCCATTTGTCCGCCTTCCATGTCACGCCCGAGTAAATTCAGACTGTCCGGATGAGCTGGCAAACTACCGCCTGTAAACTGACTCCTATCCGATTCCGTAACCGGCTGTTTATGAATATCCTGCACATTGATCGGCCAATGACCGGCATTCGGACGTACGGCACGAAGGAACGTATAAGGACCAACCGCTCGATCGCTTACGGCAATACCGCTAAGAGCACCGGAATATCCCGCCCCTTTCGGTTCCAGATGAAACCACATGACATACTTGTTATTCTTCTTATTATAGATCACTTTCGGACGTTCCAGAATACAGCCTTTCGCTATGCTATGCGTCGAATCATCCGTCACGACAGACAGAGCGATGCCTTCGTCTTTCCAATTATACAGATCTTTGGAGGAATAACAGTGAACACCGACCAGGGCATTATTTCCGGCTGTTCCTTCCGTCTTATGCTCGCCAAACCAGTAATAGGTATCACCGGCATGAAGAATACCGCCACCGTGAGCATTGATATGCGTCCCGTTGTTATCCGGCCACAGTTCACCGGGAGTAAATACGCCCCCTGCCTGTTCTGCCCCTGTTTTACTTTTACAACTCATAAAAGCAACGGCAAACAACAGGATACACAACTGTATAATCTGACCTTTCTTCATACGATCAGACGTCACAAATACGTATACATTTTTCAAGAGAGGCGATCTTATCCTGCTGGCGCGGAACGAACTCCTGTCCGACAAATCCTTTATAACCGGTTTCCACTATCGCTTTCATGATAGCCGGATAATAAAGTTCCTGTGTCTCGTCGATCTCCGCACGTCCCGGATTACCACCGGTATGGATATGGGAGAAATATTCGTGATACTTTTGAATATTCTCAATGATATTTCCTTCCATGATCTGCATGTGGTAGATATCATACAGAAGTTTAAAGTTAGGCGAACCGACACGGCGACACAGTTCCACTCCCCAGACAGTATGATCGCACTGATAATCTTTGTGCCCCACACTATTCAGCAATTCCATTGTCAGGACCACATTATGCTTCTCTGCCAAAGGCATCAGACGCTTCAAGCCTTTTTCACAATTTTCCCATCCCTGAAGATCGGTCAGGCCGTTCCGTTTACCGGAAAAACAGATCAGATTGGTCAATCCGGCTTCTGCGACCAAAGGAATTACCTGTTCATAACTGGCAACCAGTTCATCATGCAGTTTAGGATCATTGAACCCACGGTCGATCCCTAAACCGGCTCCCTGACACATAGCTACCGTCAACCCATGTTGCTGTACCACCGGCCAATCTTTCGGATCGAGCAACTCGATCGATTCAATGCCTATATTCTTACATATCCCGCAAAATTCATCCAGCGGATAGTCGCCGAAACACCATTTACTAACGGAGTGACGTATATTCCCCTTAAGCGGTTCCTTTGTTTCTACTTTTTTCTTCTTTGCAGGATTTGCAGCATCCAGTCCGGATACGGCTAACGCTGCCCCACCCACCAGTGCGGTCTTAATGGCTGTTCTTCTTGAGATGTTTTCCATGTTATTCAGAATTGATAATTAATTAGATGGTACAAATATAAGAAAAGAATCTATTTCAGCACCTTGTCTATCCACGGCAACCCCCATTCTTCCTTAAAATAATAAAACAACACAATAGTGAGAATGGCTGCCATCCTATAGTGCTACTATGATCAGGACTATAGTTATAAGCCATTCAGGACTATTGTGTTGTTTATATGGACAGAAGAAGTACTAATGTACTAAATCGAAATCGGTCATCAGACCATAATCCATCATTTGATATTCATTACCAGGAATAGGCTTTTCTATTCCTTTCCAATGCCACGGAGAAGCCAGGCCCGGGGCCGGATTACGATAGTGCGGGCCTAACAGGTTCTTATGGCTGCCGATTACCCGGACATCTATCTTATTCTTACCTTCCTTCAGATAAGATGTTACATCCAAACGATAGGGGTCGTATGCAATAATACCTGCTTTCTGATCATTGACATAGACTTCGGCAATCGTTCCTTTCCAGTCGTTCAGCTGAACAGCATACGGGGTTGAAAGAGATTCTACCTCAAAGTCTTTGGAATAACTTACACCCCAGGAATAGAACGGTTGCTTCTGTGCTTTCCAGCTACCCAATGTCAGGTTTTCAACCGGAGCACTGATACTCCATCCTAACTTTTCCGGGACAACGGCAAAGTCTCCCAGGACATAAACCGGCTCTATCTCTGCAAAGATGCTCATAGGACTAACACTCAATTCCACAGTATTCAGACCTGTCTTCACCTGTTTTCCTATAGCATAAACACCGAACGAACGATCCAACCACCATTCTCCCGGTATCGGTTTCACCTGTTCACCGTTGATCTTAACAGTAAATAATTCAGGACGTTCCGAAACCAGTTTCATATTTGAATAATCGAACTTATCGTTTACAGTAAAACGGTAAGTCGCCGTAAAGCCACCGTTCTTAAAGGTATCCCGATCTAAAATATTCCGCTTGTACTGTACGGAAGTATTCCAGGGGTTACCATTCGCAAAACCATATTCACGGAAAACGATATCGGCTGCCTGTGCAAAGTAAACATTCTTTGTTGTCTTTCCATTGACACTCACATCACAGAAATCGATATTCAGTGCATTATCCTTCAAACGGTTAACCTGAAGCGGACTAACAGCCGGAACCGGAGTAGAACCTGCAACGGCCGGCATTTCGGGATAAGACTTCTGTGAACCTTTGGAGCTATACAACAGTAAACTTCCGGCTGGTTCCAGATGGAACTTCATTGTCAATTTACCGTCTGCTTTCGTCGAAGGATACGTATAGATATTTCCACTCATCGCATCCATCTGAACAGCTGATTTCCCGTTGACAGTAACCGTTCCGTCCACAGCTTCATCCAGGGATGAATTTACCAGGAACAATAATTCCCCATCGGTAAACTGACGGCGCTGGTGGTATAAATCGCCTCCGCTAAACGAGAACCGGCAATCTGCATCCGCAAATGTATTCTGAATGACTGCATCCGTCAACTGGGGAACGGAAGTTACAGACTGGGCAGAAAGTATCGTTTTCCAATCCGCATTCTCAGCACCGTCGATCAAGGAAGGAGAAGAGAAAGTGACCACACGTCCGCCCTGTTGCACAAAGCTCTGCAATAAATCGAATGTCGGCTTATTCAATGTTTCCATCATCGGAGGTAATACGACTGTCGTATATGCCGCTTTACCGATAATAAACTTACCGTCGGCAACGGCCCCATGATCTTTTATAATATTCTCTGAACCCAGATCATATTCTACCTGGCTCTTTTCCAAAGTAGTTATAAAAGTCTGGAAAGCCTGACCGATTTCCATCAGTTTCGGACTGCTCTTAGTATGTGAATAATAGCTCCATAATGTAGCATTCGGTTCCAGGATCAATATATCGTTCTGCTGAACCCCTTTGCTCATAAGTAAAGACAGACGGGCAAAGTAATCATTCTGCGACTTATAATCGGCCCACCACGGCGAATGGTAGGTAAATACCGGCGGATAATCGTATTTACGGGCACCCGTAAGAGTCATATGTGCCAGATGCTGATTCATAAAGTTTACTCCCAGGACATACTCCCAGTCTCCGAGCCGTTTGAAATCCTTAAAGGTTTCGTCCCAGCCACCGCCACCATACGTTTCACTCAGCGTACGTGAATATCCCATCTGATTGGCGACACTACGCAATTCTTTTACCGAACGGACATTACCAAACTGCGCTACAGGGCTTTTCTCATCAAACTGGTTGAATAGCATATCGATCGCAGGCATCTGATGCCAGGCATACATGGCCATATTATCCGGTCCGTCATTCATATAAGGCCATCCGTGTTCCCAGTAGTGGCCGGTCCATTCCAGGTTATTCTCTTCACAATACTGATGGAAAGGTTTTGACCAACGGTCGATAAACAACTGCAACAAAGTCTCCATATAGTTATGACGCACCTTCTTCCAGTCGCCGGTCTCTTCTTCCAGCAACGGCAACAACGGTTTTAAATCATATCCCCATTTTTGCTGGAAGACATCGAACAGATCCGGAGTCCAGCGCAGTCCGCCCGGAGTACTGATATTCGGCTCGTCAGAGAAAATACCTTTAATGGATGAACCGAATTCTCCTTTCAGCGTCTTTTCATATCCGTTCTTCATCGTTACTTCCAGGAACTTTTCCGTTACTCCCGAAACCAACAGGTCCACATACGAATAACCGCCGTACCAATCCGATTTCCCCATATAAGTTTTCTTATACAGGTAATATTCTCCTTTGGTTCCTTTATATTCAGCCATTTGGGCTGTAATATCTTTCCAGGCATCGCCTTCCTTTTTTAAACACATGTAATAAGGGGCTGTATCCTCCGGAAGTAATTCAGCCTTTGTCAAAGCCAATCCCTGACCCTGGTTATAAGATTCCGGCATTTCCTGCGGCACATGGCCACCGGCAAATCCGCTGGGATAGGAGTTCTCATCATAAATCCAGACGTTCATACCTATCTCTTTCCCGAACTCTACCGCATGTTTATAGAGCGAGAACCATTCATCACCCAAATATTCAGTGATCATACCCGGACGGGGATGAATGAAAAGACCTCCGAAACCGGCCTCTTTCAGCTCGCGCATCGTACGCTCTACTTCGGCCTCGGTCACTTTACTGTTCCAAACTGCCAGGGGAGCACTTCTAAAATCGGCAGGCGGATCTTTAAAATCCTTTTCTATAGTGGTAAAAGAATCCTGCGTTTGTACGCTGGTATTCTGACAGCTAACCAAACCGAATGATAGGGCACTTCCTGCAATAACACCGGATAAGTATTTTACAATGTTTTGTGCTTTCATATACTTAAAGATTTATTCGTTTGTACAAAAGAATAGGTTAAGCCTTTCTTCTAAATTATAAAATTGACAATTTAATTGATAAAAATGATATTTCATTACTGCCTGTCATTCCTACAGAGCACATGTAATCCGATAATTCCCCGATTGTATTTCCAACTGATCCAATTTGTCCGACTTTACATCATTAATCGAAACACTCTTGGCTTTAACGGGTAACAAAACCGTAGCTTTACAACCAACAGGAATACTCAGATCCAGGGTAAAGGCTACGTCCGTCTTTTCCCATTTTACATCTAACATTCCGAAAGGAGTTTCTTTCGCTGCTTTCACCCATGAAATGCCTTTTACCAGTTGAGGCTGAATAAATACATGCTTGTATCCCGGATTCGCTTCGTCTGGGTTAATCCCCCCTAAAGCCTGGTAAAACCAGGAGCCGATACCATTATAACAATTGTGGATATGGCTACGCTCTCCGTTCCAGTGCTCCCAGGTCGTAGTCGCTCCATTATCCAGCATATACAAATAGCCCGGATACTCTCTCTTCTTCAACATTCCATAGATAAAATCAGCCTGTTTATTCTTCACAGCCCATTCGGTTATTACAGGAATCCCCACCAGTCCTGTTGCCAGATGTCCGTTAAAACGGTCTTTCGTGACACGATACAGGGTATTCCTGACATCAGACTGTTCATCTTCCGGTGTTGCACCGACCAGCATCGGGTAGATCAAATCGATCTGCGTACCTGTAGCATAACTCTTCTGCCCGGGATTATAAAACGTTTTATGGATAAGCGTATTCAGGTCTTTATATTTAGCCGCATACGCCTGTTTATCCTGTTCCCTACCCAATACATTCGCTATCTTACACATCGTTTGATAGCAAACCGATATATAGCAATTATCAACGGCATCAACCGATAAAGGATTTGTCTGGTCGATCCCGGTCGGAGTAGCCCAATCACCCAGATACCAATTCCGGTAATCGGTGTTCGGCCATGTTTTCAGCAGACCGTTCACGGTATATTCATCCACATACTCCAGCCATTTCTGCATATAAGGATAATAACGTTCTATCAGACGGCTGTCGCCATAATTTACATAGGTAGCCCAGGAAGCTGTAATGATAAATCCGCACCAGTACGGGCCTCCTCCTGCCATATAAGGATTAGGGGCCGTATGAGGCATACCTCCGTCTTCTCTCATGCAATCTGCCCATGCCTGCATCCAGTTCATGTATAAAGGAGTAAGATTATACATTGTCTGAACGGTCTGCGTCGAGGCATTCCCGTCGCCACCATACCCCAGTCGTTCGATCTGGGGGCAGTCTACCATATACCCACCTAACGTCAAACAACGGAGTGTATAGCGGATCATATCGTGAATTGCATTTAAGTCTTCATCCGAACAACTAAAAGAGGCACTTCCGTTATAATCCGTATGAACCAGGCAAGCAGTTATATCGGTTAGCGCCGGAGCCTCACTCAGATTCGTCAGTTTCAGATACCGATAGGCCTGGTAATTGAACTTATTAACGAAGCTCTCCCCTGCTTTACCGGAAGCGATATAATAATCTTCATAAAGTCTGTCTCTGAACTGCCCTTCTTCGTTCAGAAAATCGCAATAGCTAATCCGTATCTTCTGACCGGAAGCCAATGCCGGAAACTTTATTTTCGTCCACCCCGTAAAGTTCGTTCCCATATCGAAGATCCAGGCGGTATCACCGGATGCCTGGCATGATACCGGATGGAACTCTTTCTGAATCCGGTTCAACTCTGCCATTTGCGGTGTAGCCTTATGGACCGGTATCGAAGCTATTTTTACTTTTTCCCATTCAACGCTATTCAATGTAGAAGCAGTTAAATCGGGAAGCAGTTCGGAAGCCGTTACAACCTCCCCGCCAAACTGATGCGGCCTCCAGTTTCCTGTCGAGACATAACCGCTTTTACGAGCCAGCCAGGAATCGTCCGTAACCAAAACCGTAGTCCAATCTCCTTCGTCCCTACTTTCCAGCTGGGCACGGACAAACGGACCGCCTTCCACAACGCCCGGAAGTCCGTCGCGGTACCAGCCTTTACCTAACCAGAGAACAATCTCATTACTACCTTTCTGAACAAGTCCGGAAACATCATAAGTAACGATCAGGGAACGTTTATCGAACTGGGAGACAGCCGGCGTCAATACAGCATCGCCGACATGTTTTCCATTGACATATACCTCATGGTAACCCAACGAATTCACATGGAGCAACATCTTTTCTCCAAGTGTATTACATTGGAATGTTTTCCGGAATAGCGGCGATTCCATTTGACCTTCGGCCTGGTTCATGCCGATATATCGGGCAGTCCAATCTTCCGGATGCAGCAATCCCACTCCAAAACAAGCAGGTTCACTCCATGCGGACACATTCCCTTTTCCGTCCCAGACACGCACTTTCCAATAAGAAAAGCTCCTGGAACTTAGAGGACTACCCTGATATAAAACCCCATTGGATTTGTCTGACTCCATCTTTCCCGAATTCCACAGGTCTGCTTTTCCTTCCGACAAATACTTTTTATTCGAAGCGACCAGTATCTGATAAGCAGTTTGTTCGGCACCTTGTTCCTTTGAGTTTAACACCCAACTGAAGTGAGGAGAGGTATTGTCGATTCCCAACGGCTCATTTAAGTTCTCACACTGCAAACCATCGATATCCAGCGATGAACGGGTACTACACGAAACGGCTAACAGCGAGACAAACGCAAATAATGCTTTTAAATAAATGCCTTTCATATCCGTAATTATTTATTTACCTCAAACTTATAAGTACCTGCAATCAATTCTTTAGGAGTATTCTCTCCTTCCAGATGTAATGTAGCCGTTGCACCGGGAGGCACAGTTACTTTATAAATAACTTTATCACCCACTCTTTCCCAGGCTGATTTTATCAACCCGTAAGGAGAATTATAAGAAGCTTTTACATAGGTCAGTTCTTCTACAAAATGAGGCTTCAGGATCACATTCTTAAAACCAGGGTTCTGCGGATCGACATTAATCCCCGCCAATGCCTTATAGAACCATGCTCCAATTTCACCATACATGATATGATTCTGCGAATATCCCCAGGCAAGGCCGTTATAATCCCAATTCTCGTAAAGGGTTGTCGCCCCCTGGCGTAACCAGTTTCCCCATGAAGGATAATCCTGCTGGGTTACCATACGGTAAGCCTGTTCTACATTTCCTGTCTCCGTCAATGCATTAAGGATCGTTTTACATCCCATAATACCCACATCCAAATGATCTTTGTCCGCTTTTACCCGCTTGGTCAACTGTTCTGCAACCTTTTCTTTACAGTCTTCCGGGACTATCCCCCAATATAAAGGCATACTAAGCTCCGTCTGATAGCCGTTGGCATAAATACCGGTTTCCCTATTCAGGAACTTCTCATTGATCGCATTCTTTATTTTCTCTGCCGCTGCCTTATAATACTCATAATCCTTCTTAAAACCGAACAGTTTGGCAGTACGGGAAACGATATCCGCATTTTTATAATGATAGATCGAAGCTGTCAATTTCTTATCTGAGACAGATTTGTGAGGCACCCAATCTCCCAGGCAATAATCACTGATAAGTCCTTCCGGATACTTTTTCAACCAGTAATCCGTATGCATTTTCATGGCTTCATAATTATCCTTCAGGCAGGTCGGGTCACCATAAAACTCATACAAAGCCCAGGGAATAATGGTCATTGAGCATGTCCAGTCGGCAATGTCACTACCCCAGCCACCGGAAGGTATAATACAGCGTAACCGTCCTCCGTCATACATATTATCCCGATGGTCATCCATCCATTTTTCATACAATGTAATCCCGTCAAAGCTATATAGTCCTGTTTCAATCGCCAGATGGGCATCGCCTGTCCAACCGTTCTTTTCCCGGTGAGGGCAATCTGTCGGATATCCGACCAGATTCGACAGATACGAGTAGTTGGTCGCTTTCAATAATCTGTTGACAAACGCATCGGAACACTCAAAAGAACCGTTTACCGGAGTATCCGTGTGTATAAAATAAGAAGTAAGATTTTCTGTCGACAGATGCAAAGGCTTATCCGAAGATATCTCTGCATATTGGAACCCTTTATAATTAAAACGGGGCATATATTCATTCGTATTGCCATCCAATATCAATACATCCGTCTGGAACAACTCGTCTTCCGGATGAACGCCATACTTCAACGGTTCATTTACATTTTGATAAAACTGGGTGTTATTATCGTCGAATAATCGTTTTCTACGGGAATCCAGTTGTTCACCATGACGTACTTTCACCTTTGTGCCGGGTATGCCTTTCGCTGTGAACTTCGTAATGCCTGACCAGTTCTGCCCGAAATCACATAGATAGAGTGTATCGCTTATTTTCTTCAAGTCGACCGGTTTGCAATATTCCGTGATACGGATCGGATGCATCGCCTGAGAGGTTATATTCGTGCAGGGGATAGCGACTTCTGTTGCATTCTTCCAGGATGAATCGTCATAAGATACGGTATTCCAACCCGGTAACTCCTTTCTGAAATCATAATTTTCCGCCACATAGATAGCATTGAATGTAATGGGACCGCCTTTCACCTTGAAACTTTCATCGGATGCCAGAACCTCTTTTGTCCCGTCCGTATATGTTATATGCAAATTCAGGCAGAAAGAAGGACGCTTACGCCATGGAGCTTTATCGAAGGACCATTCAGCAACCGGCTGATGGTTATACCAGCCATTTCCGAGAATTACACCCACGGCATTATCTCCTTTACTCAAAAGATCAGTGACATCATACGTAACATACAATAACCGCTTGTCATAATCGGTAAAAGCCGGATCTAAAAAATGGTCACCGACCTTCTGCCCGTTAATGGATAGCTCATATAATCCGGCTGCCACTATGTACGCCCTTGCTGATTGGATGTTCTTGTCTAATCGAATAGCTTTCCGGAAATAGGGAGTCTCACGAGACTCTATATCCTGTCCATCTGAAATAAATGTTCCCTTCCAGTTTGAAGGCGTCAACATACCTGTTTCAAAAGAAGAAATTACTTTCCGGGATTCCCGCTTGTCTTTGTCCCAAACAGTAACACTCCAATAATATTTCGTAAAAGGCTCCAGGGCTTTCCCCTTATAACCAGCCATCGTTTTCCCATCTGCTTTTTTCTCCTGCCACAGGATCTTCTTTCCTTTGGACAAAGCGACAGAATCTTTTCCTACAGTGATCCTGTAGGCTGTTTGAACGGCTCCGTCCCTGCTATCTTCCAGATGCCACGAAAAACGCGGAGCCTGGCGGTCGATACCTAACGGAGCAACCAGATGCTCGCATTTCAAATCCGTAGGCACACACTCTCCGGCTTTCTCCTGCGCCTTTAGTCCACAGATGTTTACAGAACATAAAAACACCATAACCATCCCCCTAATAATCTTATCCTTTTTCATCTCCTAATGAATTTAGTTAACAAATTATTCTTTGTCAGATCGGAAGAGCG
>OMGR01000319.1_pt1 | contig 39161 bp, 19 predicted proteins | sample 1646061 | NCBI WGS metagenome assembly OMGR01 (sample SAMN05578583, study PRJEB25193) | human gut metagenome | biome: Human Microbiome; feature: human-associated habitat; material: feces | host: Homo sapiens | place: USA:Birmingham | reverse complement strand
AAATCTTTCATAATCTGTTGGCTTTATAATATTTACAGTCTTTGCGTGCGCCATTGCTGCACGCGATATAATATATTGCATTTTATTGGAATTTGTTTGCTTGCGGACAATGTTCCGGCTTCGCAGAGGCTTTACATCCTCTCTTTGCAGGTACGGACACACCAAGCGTATCGCTACATTGGTTCCTTCCTTGAAGAACCGTTTTTATGGGTGCACGCCGAGACGTCAGGAGCGTTGTTCATGCCAAAAGTAGTTTAAGATAGTGTATAGGAAGTAAACGCATGGTCTGTCGGAGTGAAACAGATGGTCTGTACGGTACAAACAGATGGTCTGTTTACACCATACAGACCATCTGTTTTAAAAGAAAGCATGCACTCATTCTTCCCTTTCCCGTTTGGATTGTGCTTCCGGGCGGGATTTCTTTTGAGGGATACTGTCCGGAGCGGACGTATTCTTCTCCGCTTGTTTTCTTTTCAGCCTTTTCAACTTCCACTTGTTCCAAAAGAGCAGTTCATTCCATTTGTTGAAATCCTTCTTGAAGATGATGCCTATACCCTGAGTGGTGAGGTTGGTCTTGGTGTAATAGCGGTCGTTGGTTTCGTTATAAGCTTTCAGACGGATATCGCCGGAACGGTTTACGAGCCATTCGGCTTGGAAGTCACCTACGAAGTTGGTGTTCGCCATCGGATTCTCGCGATAGCCGAAGTTACCGTTTATGAGCAGGCGGTTATTCAGCAGTTGCCCGGAAAGCATTGTCTCGAACTCCATGTCCGTCCAGCCTTTTTCTCCGGTACTGAAGTTTGTGCCGAAGTTCCAGTTATTGCTGTCGATAATCTGCGAGAGTGCATTGTTCAGTTGTCCGGAAAGCATTGTCTCGAACTCCATGTCCGTCCAGCCTTTTTCTCCGGTACTGAAGTTTGTGCCGAAGTTCCAGTTATTGCTGTCGATAATCTGCGAGAGTGCATTGTTCAGTTGTCCGGAAAGGGTAGAAGAGAGCACGCTCGACATCATGTTGGAGTTGCCGGTGGCGTCTACATTCTCCGGAGTATAGAACTTGCCGATACCTAAAAGGTAGAGTATCTGCATGTTCATCTGCTCGTCCGTAGGGATATAATTCCGTACCAACGCCTGTACTTCGTCGCGTTCGTTGGGCAGCTCCAGGCTCATTTTGATGTCCGGTGAGGTGAGCTGTCCGGTCAGCGCCATGAGGCAGTTAACCTTGATGTTGGTCTGGTTGACGTAATTGCCGGCATCGGGAACGAGGTCGTTCAGCGAAGCGGAGTTTACAAGATAGCCTGCCTGGATGTCGAGGGTGGCATTGAGCGGCGCGCCGTTAAAGGTGATGGTACTTCCGTCTTTGATGATGAAGTCCTTGCGGATAACTTCCTGCAGGCTGAATTTATAAACTCCCTGGCTGATGCGGTAACTACCGAACATTTTCACATCTCCTTTATTGTAGAATTCGGTGCGGATATTCCCCGTTCCTTTACCGCTGATGTAGTCACCTGCAATGGGGTCCATGATGATTTTCATGGTGGCGTCCGGAGTTGCGTCTATCAGGAGATTCAGTCGTATGTCGGTGTCACTTTCCTTTTCCATGACTTCTTTCTGCGCCTGCTCGTATTCGGACATCAGCATGATGGAATCCTGAAGTACGCGGCGCGGTGTCTTGTCTACGAAGCGTATGAACTGGTTGCTCACTGCCGAGGCGACACCTTCTTTCATATAAGTGAAGTTGGTGTTGCGGTTGGTGGTCATTGCCACGTCGATATTCACCCCGTCTGCCGCATTGCCGGCAATGGTGGCGTTGCCTGTGCCATACACCGTGCCGTAGAAGGGGAAGTCGGGTGATTCTTTGGTGTTCATAACCAGCATATTGTCCACATCGAACCGGAAGCGGTATTCCAAATCCTTGAAATGCCGGTAGTGCAGGTAACCGTTGGCTCTGCCCTGATGCCCTTGCGTATCGAAGATGCGGTTGTTGCGGAAAGTAAGTCCGCCCGGTTCGATAAGTATGCTGTCTTTCAGGGAGAAAGTAGTGTTGAGTACATCTACCTTGAGGGAGGCGTCACCGAATACGCGACCTTCCATTGTCAGCGCCTTGAACTTGCCGTAGAAATGTACGTGGCCGCTGGCACGCCCGTTGAATTCGGGGGTGATGCTCTGCATGTAGTGGTGGATGAACTTCAGGTTGGTGCTGTCGGCTTCGATTTGCAAGTCGAGCGCACTGGTGGGTTTTATGGGGTAGATGTATCCGTATACATGGCTTTTGGCAATGTCTTTCTCGCGGATACGGGCATCCAGGTAGATGCCTTTCACGTCGTGATGCCATTCGCCGTGTATGTTGGCATCGCCTAAAAGACCCTCGTTCAAGCCGAGGTTGCGTATGAAGAGGTCGGTACTCATTACCGGCTTTTTAAGTATTCCGCTGGCATATGCCGGGCCAGTGGCCTCACCTTTGAAGTTGACACCCAGGTCGGCTATATCGAATACGTATCCTATGTTTATCTCTTTCAGGTTCAGGCGTACGGTGTCCTGAGGTTGTTCGGATACGGTTCCGTTGATTTGCAAGTGACGCTCTTTATGGCTGAAGTAGAAATTGTTGACGTGCACTTTGCCCGAGTCGACCACGATTTGCGAAGGGTGTATCTTCCATACGGTGTCGTTGAGGATTACGTTCGTTTCCTGTACGTTGACAATCGTTTTCAGGGCGGGTTTCTCTTTTTGGGCTTGGCGGGAGGATTTTGTGTGTATTTTGTCGTTGCCAGCTTCTTGGGAAGAGTTGCGGACGAATTGAGTGAGAGCCGCTATCTTGCCGCTGTAAGTTACAGCGCTGCTGTTTCCCCAGTTGAATATGGTTTGTATCCGGTCGTCCTTTGCCTTGGCTTCGAGGGCTACGTTTACCGCACCGGTTGTTTTCCGGTTGGTGAAGCGGACTTTTGCCTGGAACTGTTCACCCGGATTTTCGCAGAGAACCACACCCGACTCAAAGAACTTTCCGCCGTAACTCAGCCGTGGAAAGTACCCCTCTACGCGCAACCGTTGCGCTTTGTCGTTGAAATAGCCCTTCAGAGTAGAGTGGGTATATACTTTCAGCGGTATCTGGAATACGGTGGAGAGTATCTCTGTATCGTAGATATGGAGGTCGAAATGGAAATTGTTTTCTGTTTTCTGCGGTTTTCTGGCGGGCTGTATCAGAGCCGGAATGTAACGCCGCATGATGTTGAGCACGCTGGCGGGTAATGTCTGATAGGAATAGTCGCCTTCGATAGTACCGCGCAGGAAGTTGGAACTGATAGTCAGCCGTTTCTGGCGCTCATCGCTCTGAGTGGCAGAAATCCGCAGGTTGTCCATGAAGAAGTTCTGTTCCGGAGCGATGTATTGGAGACTGTCGACGTTGATTTCACCGTTCATGTCGTTGATGGAGCTACCGGTGAAGTCGGCTTTTATTTTTACGGCCAATTCCGTGTCCTTGTATTTGGGTGTGAGGTGCAGGGTGTTAGGGCGGAAATGGTCGATAGCGGCACGGAAGTTGAAGGTGGGTGTCTTGCCGGCAGTATTGATAGAGCCGTTCAGTTGTATGGCTCCGTTTTCGTCGTTGAGCGATACGTTACCGTTGAAGCCGCCTTGCTTATACTCTCCGTCCAAAGTGATGTTTTCGTAAGTATAGTCACTGTAGTCTATGGATGCCACCAGCCCTTTCATGGTAATGGCGGGGTATCTTTGGGCATAATGATTGCCTTTGACGTCCATGTTGAAGGTGACTTTTCCAAGCTTGTCGTTGTTCAGCATCCTGCCCAGTTCGAATCCGGTTGTCTTTACCGCACCCGAATAAGCGAAATAGCCTTTGTCTTTGTCGGAACTGAGTTTGACATCTGTCTTGATGGTGCCTATATCCGTGCGGACTTCGCCATAGGTCACCAGGTCCGTGAAGTATCCGGAAATCTCTCCACGGAAAGATACCGTGCCCAGATTCTGCAATACCGGAGGAACTCCTTTGTAATCTTTACTCAGGTTGCGTACAAAGAATGCAATGCCGTCCGGGTCGGCATATAAATTGGACAGATTGCCGAATATGTATGCATCTTGCGGATGAGACAGATCCTGCAGGGATACATTGCCTTTCAGCAGGAAGTGATCGTTGGAAGAGATAAGCAGTTTCGGGCAGTTGAGCCGGTTGACCGTTCCGGCGGCTTCCATTTCCAACTTCAACTTTTCCTTGAAGGGCTTGAAGGCAGGCACGAATGCCGATATATCCTGTAATGCTACTTCCGAAGGCAGCATACGGAACGAGAAACGGACATCATCGGTGAAATGGCCGAGTGATTCCAGGCTGTCGTATTCCATACGGATGGTATCCATTGCCAAAGAGGTGTTGGGCAAATCTATGGCGAAGTTCTCTATCCGCATCTTCCGGTCGTTGGCTATTATCTTCAGACTTAGCTTTTTCAGTTCGAAGCCGGAGTGCTCCTCTTCAACGCTCATCCGCTTGATGGCAGCGTTGACCGAGTCGTTCTGGAGCGCTTTCAGCGAGATGTTGGCAAGAATGTTGGACAGGCGGATGTGTTGCGGGTTGAACTTGCCCGGAGTGCTTTCGGCTGACAACACATCGTAAGATACCTTTCCGCGTCGTATCAGGAGTGAGTTGATGCGCAGGTCCAGATTGCTCTTCTTCTTGACGGTGTCTTTGGAAGCGAAAGCATCGAGCACGAATTGGAAGTTGGTGCTTGCCTGGGGAGTAGGTCTTTCCAGATTGGCATTGAAACTGAAAAGCTGTACGTTACCGATGGATATCTTTCCGCTGAACAGCGGCAGTATCTCGAACTTAGCGGACAGACGGCCTATTTTCAGCAACTCTTTTCCCGATTGGTCGTTCAGCACCAGGTCGTCGATGATAATCCGGTTCAGCAGTCCTATGTTTATCCGCCCTACTGTGAGCTCGCTACCTAATACGGTGCTCAGCCCCTTGGCAACGAGTACAGACATGCGGTGCTGGACATAAGGAATGTTCAGCAGCAAAATTATTCCGATATAGAGTCCTAACACTATACCGATTATCCAGCGTACTGTCGTTTTCAGCGTTCTGATAGGCGGTTATTTTTTTAATTCAGCCAACAAAAATATGAAATAATACGTTATGGATACTACTTTTATCACTACTTTTGTAGCGTTTAAACGTAAATAAACACTATGAGTACAATAATCTTAGGAATTGAATCTTCATGTGATGACACTTCCGCAGCGGTTATCAAGGATGGCTACCTGCTGTCGAATGTCGTTGCCAGTCAGGCTGTTCACGAAGCTTATGGTGGGGTAGTGCCCGAACTGGCTTCGCGTGCGCATCAACAGAATATAGTGCCGGTGGTGCACGAGGCTTTGAAACGTGCCGGAGTTACCAAGGAAGAATTAAGTGCCGTGGCGTTTACGCGCGGTCCGGGGCTGATGGGGTCTTTGCTGGTGGGTGTGTCCTTTGCCAAAGGGTTCGCCCGTGCGTTGGGGATACCTATGATAGATGTCAATCACTTGACCGGACATGTATTAGCTCATTTTATTAAAGCGGAAGGTGAAGAAAACGTGCAGCCGGAATTTCCTTTCCTTTGCCTGCTGGTTTCCGGTGGTAACTCTCAGATTATTTTAGTAAAGGCCTACAACGACATGGAAATCCTGGGGCAGACAATTGATGATGCTGCAGGTGAAGCCATCGACAAATGCTCCAAAGTTATGGGGCTGGGCTATCCCGGCGGACCGATTATCGACCGGCTTGCCCGCCAGGGAAATCCTAAAGCCTTTACTTTCAGCAAACCGCATATTCCCGGACTGGATTACAGCTTCAGCGGCTTGAAGACTTCGTTTCTGTATTCCTTGCGCGACTGGATAAAGGATGACCCCGATTTCATCGAACATCACAAGACAGACCTGGCAGCGTCGCTGGAAGCTACTGTTGTCGATATTCTGATGGATAAGTTGCGTAAAGCGGCAAAACAGTACAAGATAAAGGATGTGGCCGTTGCAGGTGGTGTATCGGCAAACAATGGTCTGCGAAATTCATTCCGCGAACATGCTGAGAAGTATGGATGGAATATTTTCATTCCCAAGTTCAGCTATACAACGGATAATGCTGCGATGATTGCCATAACCGGATACTTCAAGTATTTGGATAAGGATTTCTGTCCGATGGAAGCGCCGGCTTATTCACGTGTCACTTTATAAGGAAAAAGTATATTGCATATATATAATAAGGTATGAAGACGGAAGAGAAGGTAGGGGAACTGCTGAAAGCAAAGAATTTCTCCCTTTCCACCGCTGAAAGTTGTACCGGTGGTGGAATAGCTGCCTTGATAACTTCGGTTCCGGGGAGCTCGGAGTATTTTAAAGGCGGAATTGTGGCGTATTCCAACGAAATAAAGGCGGATTTGCTCCATGTTTCTGTCGAGACGCTGGCGCAGTACGGTGCAGTGAGCAGGGAGACGGTTGTTGAAATGGTGAAAGGTGCGATGAAAACGTTGAAAACGGATTGCGCGGTTGCCACTTCGGGAATTGCCGGTCCCGGTGGCGGTACACCGGAGAAACCGGTAGGTACTGTGTGGATAGCGGCTGCCTGCAAAAACGAAATTGTAACCATGAAGCAGGAAGGTGATCGCGGAAGAGTGAAAAATGTACAGTCGGCTATTCAAAATGCGCTGTTTATGCTCTGTAGTATGCTGAAATGAGGAAAAAATGTTTTCGTACAACGAATTATTTTAGGAAAAACTTGTTTCGTAACGATAAAAGTGCTTACTTTGCGCTCTGTTTGAAATAAGTATAGATAAAAACTATAAAATAAAGATAGAAATGTCGAAGATTTGTCAAATTACCGGAAAGAAAGCCATGATTGGCAACAATGTTTCACACTCAAAGAGAAGAACAAAAAGAACCTTTGATTTGAACTTGTTTAACAAGAAATTCTATTATGTAGAACAGGACTGCTGGATCAGTCTGAGCATTTGCGCCAACGGTCTGCGCATTATTAACAAAAAAGGTTTGGATGCTGCTTTGAAGGATGCAGTAGCTAAGGGTTATTGTGATTGGAAAAGCATTAAAGTAATTGGCTAAAAGTAGAGGAGAATAACTGATTATGGCAAAGAAAGCAAAAGGTAACAGAGTACAGGTGATTCTGGAATGCACAGAACACAAGGATAGCGGTATGCCGGGAACTTCTCGTTATATTACAACGAAGAACAGAAAGAACACTACCGAGAGATTGGAGTTGAAGAAATACAACCCGATTCTGAAGAGAGTAACAGTACACAAGGAAATTAAATAAAAATAGTATAACCCATGGCAAAGAAAACAGTAGCAAGTTTGCACGATGGTTCTAAGGAAGGTCGTGCTTATACGAAGGTTATCAAGATGGTTAAGTCTCCGAAGACCGGTGCTTACATCTTCGATGAGCAAATGGTTCCTAACGAAAAAGTACAGGACTTTTTCAAGAAATAAGATAAATGCAGTTGCTGCAAGGCACTGATTACTTATAAAGCTCCTCTCGCCGATATAGCGGCGGGGGGATTTTTTTTGCTATTAAATCGTTTCGGCTTTTATTATTTGTTAATTTTGTTATATCTTTGTGGCATAATGTATTGTACAAAAAAGTAGACTATGGGATTTTTTAGTTTTTTCTCAAAAGAAAAGAAGGAAACATTAGATAAAGGATTATCTAAAACAAAAGAGAGTGTGTTCGGGAAGATTGCCCGTGCTATAGCCGGTAAATCGAAAGTGGATGATGAGGTGCTGGATAATCTGGAAGAGGTGTTGATTACTTCGGATGTGGGCGTAGAAACTACGTTGAAGATTATAGAACGTATCGAGAAGCGTGCCGCAGACGAGAAATATATGAATGCGAAGGAGCTGAATGTGATTCTGCGCGATGAAATCGCTGCTTTGCTCACAGAGAACAACTCGGATGATGTGGACGACTTTGAAACTCCTGTTACGAAGAAGCCATACGTGATTATGGTAGTGGGAGTGAATGGTGTAGGAAAAACCACGACTATAGGCAAACTGGCTTATCAGTTTAAGAAAGCCGGCAAATCCGTTTATCTGGGTGCTGCCGATACTTTCCGTGCAGCGGCGGTGGAGCAGCTGGTTATCTGGGGAGAACGTGTGGGGGTTCCCGTCATTAAACAGAAAATGGGTGCTGACCCTGCTTCTGTGGCATTTGATACTTTGAGTTCAGCAGTAGCCAATAATGCCGATGTGGTGATTATAGATACCGCTGGACGTCTGCATAATAAAGTGGGTCTGATGAACGAGCTGACCAAAATTAAGAATGTAATGAAGAAGGTTGTGTCGGATGCTCCGAATGAGGTATTGCTTGTTTTGGACGGTTCCACCGGACAGAATGCATTTGAGCAGGCCAAGCAGTTTACTTTGGCAACGGAGGTTACGGCAATGGCTGTAACCAAGCTGGACGGAACGGCTAAAGGCGGCGTTGTAATCGGAATCTCCGACCAGTTTAAGATTCCGGTAAAGTACATCGGTCTGGGAGAAGGTATAGAGGACTTGCAGGTGTTCCGTAAAAAAGAGTTTGTCGATTCATTGTTCGGAGGGAATGCATGAAACGGAAAACTATTGATATCATAACATTAGGCTGCTCTAAAAATTTAGTGGACTCGGAGCATTTGATGCGCCAGCTGGAGGAAGCGGGCTTTCATGTGACGCATGATACCGAGCATCCGAAAGGAGAGATTGCCGTAATTAATACCTGTGGTTTCATCGGCGATGCAAAAGAGGAGTCCATCAATATGATTCTTGAATTTGCGCAGGCCAAGGAAGAAGGCGAGTTGGAGAAACTCTATGTTATGGGTTGCCTTTCGGAACGTTATCTGAAGGAACTGGCAATTGAAATTCCTCAGGTGGATAAATTTTATGGTAAGTTCAATTGGAAAGAGTTGCTGCAGGACTTGGGTAAGGCATACCATGATGAACTGCACATAGAGCGTACACTGACCACTCCTCAGCATTATGCCTATCTGAAAATATCGGAAGGATGCGACCGCAAATGTTCTTATTGTGCCATCCCTATTATTACGGGCCGACATGTGTCGCGTCCTATGGAAGAAATCCTGGACGAGGTGAAGTATCTTGTGGCCCGCGGAGTGAAAGAGTTTCAGGTTATTGCGCAGGAATTGACCTATTATGGCGTAGATTTATATAAGAGGCAGATGTTGCCCCAATTAATTGAAAAAATCTCAGAAATTCCAGGTGTGGAATGGATACGTTTGCATTATGCTTATCCGGCTCATTTCCCGATGGATTTATTCCGCGTAATGCGCGAGCGTCCCAATGTATGTAAATATATGGATATTGCCTTGCAGCATATCAGTGATAATATGTTGGAGAAAATGCGCCGTCATGTTACTAAAGAGGATACTTATCGGTTGATAGAAAAGTTTCGGGAAGAAGTGCCGGGAATTCATTTGCGTACTACGCTTATGGTGGGGCATCCAGGAGAAACGGAAGCTGACTTTGAAGAGTTGAAGGAGTTTGTCCGCAAGGTGCGCTTCGATAGAATGGGGGCATTTGCATATTCCGAGGAGGAAGGTACGTATGCCGCTGCCCATTACGAAGACAGCATTCCTCAAGAAGTAAAGCAAGCCTGGTTGGATGAATTGATGTCCATCCAGCAAGGTATTTCTGCCGAACTGAGCGCAGCAAAGGTAGGCAGGCAGATGAGAGTAATAATCGACCGTCTGGAAGGTGATTACTATATCGGACGTACGGAGTTCGATTCTCCCGAAGTAGACCCGGAAGTGCTGATTGAATGTGGTGATGAACCGTTGGAGATTGGTGGCTTTTATCAGGTAGAGATAATAAATTCCGATGATTTCGACCTTTTTGGACGGATTATTTAAATATTTCCTTTCGTACTTCTTGTGTATGTGGGGAAGATTTGCTAATATAGCACAGTAGTTCACAATTTTAAAGCTTGGATTTTGAATAACAAAGAATTTACTTCGGAATTGTCACGCAGGTTAGGGTATACTTTGAAGGATACTTCGGAGTTGGTTACTTCTTTACTGTCGGATATGACGCAGCAACTGGAAGAAGGGAATATGATTTCCATACAAGGTTTTGGAACATTCGAAGTGAAAAAGAAAGCGGAACGTATATCCGTAAATCCAACAACCAAACAGCGTATGCTGGTTCCGCCTAAACTGGTGTTAACTTATAAACCCAGTACTTTGCTAAAGGATAAGTTTAAGTGATCTTTCTTTTAAAATCTTCCATATTATGAATGAAAAACTAAACATACAGGATCTGATTGACTTGCTGGCTGAAAAGCATGGCATGAGCAAGAAGAATGCCGATAGTTTTGTGAAAGAGTTTTTCCAACTGATTGAAGAAGCGTTGGAAAAAGACAAGTATGTGAAGATTAAAGGCTTGGGCGCTTTTAAACTGATTGATGTGGAAAGCCGGGAGAGTGTAAATGTCAATACTGGGGAACGCTTTGAGATACAGGGCCATACCAAAGTCTCATTTACTCCGGAGCCTGCTCTGAAAGATATTATCAATAAGCCGTTTGCACATTTTGAAACAGTAGTGCTCAATGAAGGTACTGTTTTAGAAGATACCCCTGTAGATAGTGGCAGTGAGGAAGATGAAGATACGGAGCAGAAAGTGGAAGATGTTGTGCCGGAAGTGGTTGCCGGTAGTGCGGTTGAGACACCGGAGATTGCGGAGAAAATCGATAGTCCTGTCGAACCGGAACCTGTAGAAGAAGCCGTTGTTCCTGTGGAGACTGTGGCTTCGGAGGAAGTTAATGAAGAGAGGGTGGAGGTTATCAAAACTGCCGGCCCGGCTGAATCTTCCGCAATGAAATACTTCATTGCCATCGTGGCTCTTGTGGTATTGCTATGTGCAGGAACCGTCGCTTATTTGTATTATCCTGATTGGTTTGACGGATTATCGGCTGAATCACCTGTGGAGGAAACCGCTGACAATGAAGCTGGCAATGCGGCAGGTAATACGGTCTTGATGGATAGTGTCGGTGTTAAGGACAGTGTGGTGATTGCCGTAAAAGATACTGTGTCGAAGAAGCTGATTGCTGAGCCTGTAATAAAACAGCAGGAAGCACCGGTTGCCGTCAGACAGCCTGTGGTGGCAGCCGCTACATCTGCTTCCCAGCCGAAAAAAGAGAAGAAAGTTGAGTATGTACCCGATTCTACCAATTATACCATTGCAGGAACGCAGGCGACATACACGATAAAGCCGGGTGAGACATTGACCAGAGTGGCTCTTCGTTTTTATGGAACTAAAGCGTTATATCCATATATAGTAAAGCATAATCCGGACGTTATCAAAAAACCGGATAATGTACCTGCGGGCACAACAATAAAGATACCTAAATTAGTGAAGAAGCAGTAAAAAGATACTGCTTCTTTTTTGTTAAATACTCAGAGCTTGTTTAAATATTCTTGAAGAAGTATTTTCTTCAAGAATATTTGAGTTTCTTCCTGGTCTGTTTTCCTCTTTTTATCCGTTACATAGCCTGCTATGCTCTTAGTAAAAACAGAAAAATATTTTCAAAGAAGAACTCTTGAAAAGAATGCTGAACAAAATTAAACAGGCTCTAAACTCTATGAAAGTAGTTTAATCTAAAGGTTTCACATTGTTTTTTAATAAAAATTAGTTGCTATGGTTAATTTATTCCCGTACTTTTGGAAACGAATTATAATTACCGGTGTATGGCCGGGCGAAAACGAAAAATTAAACATTAAAATACATTGATTTATGGCTGAAACAATTGATATCCGCGAATTGAACGAGCGGATTGAAAGACAAAGTGCTTTCGTTACCAATCTTACTACGGGCATGGACCAGGTTATTGTAGGACAAAAGCACCTGGTAGAGTCGTTGTTAATCGGTTTGTTGTCTGACGGACATGTGTTGTTGGAAGGTGTGCCCGGTTTGGCAAAAACATTGGCTATCAAAACACTGGCTTCATTGATTGATGCACAATATAGCCGTATTCAGTTTACACCTGACTTGTTGCCGGCGGACGTTATCGGTACGATGGTTTACAGCCAGAAAGATGAAGCTTTTCAGGTAAAGAAAGGACCTGTATTTGCCAATTTTGTATTGGCCGATGAAATTAACCGTGCTCCGGCCAAGGTGCAAAGTGCTTTATTGGAAGCTATGCAGGAACGCCAGGTTACCATAGGTAAGGAAACATTCAGACTGCCTGAACCTTTTTTGGTGCTTGCAACTCAGAATCCTATCGAACAAGAGGGTACGTATCCGTTACCTGAAGCGCAGGTAGACCGTTTCATGCTGAAGGTAGTTATCGACTATCCTAAACTGGAAGAAGAAAAATTAATTATACGCCAGAATATAAACGGAGAAAGACTGAATGTAAAGCCTATTCTGAAAGCAGACGAGATTATCGAAGCGCGTAAGGTCGTACGTCAGGTATATTTGGATGAAAAGATTGAAAAATATATTGTCGATATTGTATTTGCAACCCGTTATCCGGAGAAGTATGATTTGAAAGAACTGAAAGATATGATCGGATTCGGCGGTTCCCCTCGTGCATCTATCAATCTGGCATTGGCGGCACGCAGTTATGCTTTCATCAAACGCCGTGGCTATGTTATCCCGGAAGATGTGCGCGCCGTGGCACATGATGTATTGCGCCACCGCATCGGTCTGACTTATGAAGCTGAAGCAAGTAATATGACTTCGGATGAAATCGTCAGCAAAATATTGAATAAGGTTGAAGTGCCCTAATGTAAACAATTTGTTTACTATTTATGTATTACTGAATGGAAACAACTGATTTATTAAAAAAAGTCCGTCAGATTGAGATAAAGACGCGCGGATTGTCCAATAATATTTTTGCGGGCCAGTATCATTCGGCTTTCAAAGGTAGAGGTATGGCTTTTTCCGAAGTGCGTGAATATCAGTTTGGTGACGATATACGCGACATAGACTGGAATGTAACGGCTCGTTTTCATAAACCCTTTGTGAAGGTGTTTGAAGAAGAACGTGAATTGACTGTAATGTTGCTGGTAGATGTTTCCGGTAGTCTGGAGTTCGGTACTGTGAAGCAGATGAAGAAAGATATGGTGACGGAAATAGCTGCTACATTGGCTTTTTCCGCCATTCAAAATAATGATAAAATCGGTGTCATCTTCTTTTCAGACCGGATAGAAAAGTTTATTCCACCCAAGAAGGGACGTAAACATATACTATATATCATTCGCGAATTGCTTGATTTCCGTCCGGAAAGTCGCCGGACCAATATCCGTCTCGGCTTGGAGTATCTTACGAATGTTATTAAGCGTCGTTGTACGGCTTTTGTCTTATCGGACTTCATCGACCAGGAGAGTTTTAAAAATGCCATGACTATTGCCAATCGGAAGCATGATGTTGTGGCTATTCAGGTATACGACCGCCGTGTAGAGGAGTTACCTGCTGTGGGGCTGATGAAAATAAAAGATGCGGAAACGGGTCACGAACAATGGATTGATACTTCTTCGCGTGCCGTACGGCGTGCTCATCGTGATTGGTGGGTGAATAAGCAGACGGAACTGAATGATACATTTACTAAGAGCAATGTAGATAATGTGTCAGTACGTACGGACCAGGATTATGTGAAAGCATTGATGAATTTATTTGCGAAAAGAAACTAATCGGAGAATGAAAAGATATTTATTTCTGATAACGCTGTTGACAGCATTGACGGGTAGGATAATAGCCCAGTCGGTGACAGTGGATGCTACAATTGATTCCTTGCAAATCCTTATCGGGGAGCAGGCCAAGATTAAGCTTCAGGTTTCATTGGACACTGATAAGCGCGCTATTCTTCCTGCCTATACTGATACTTTGGTGCGTGGAGTGGAAATTGTTGATATAGCCAAGCCCGATACACAGATGCTGAATGACGGCAGGCGCTCGTTGATAACTCAGGAGTACACCGTAACTTCCTTTGACTCGGCATTATATTATTTGCCCCCGATGGAGGTGCTTGTTGATAATAAGGCATATCGCTCCAAAGCTTTGGCATTGAAAGTGTATTCCATGCCGGTAGATACGTTGCATCCCGATCAGTTTTTTGGTCCTAAACCCGTAATGAAAGCACCTTTTGCATGGGAAGACTGGTATACGTCTATCGCTTGTGCTGTATTGTTTGTGCCGTTCCTGTTGCTGTTTATCTATCTTGTGAAACGTATTCGCGATAACAAACCGATAATTCGTAAGGTGAAGGTAGAACCGAAACTGCCGCCGCATCAGTTGGCTATGCAGGAAATAGAACGCATCAAAGGTGAGAAAGTATGGCAGAAAGGACAATCGAAGGAGTATTATACAGAATTAACAGATGCTATTCGTACTTATATAAAAGACCGTTTCGGTTTCAATGCATTGGAAATGACTTCCTCTGAAATCATTGATAAACTATTGGAAATGAATGATAAAAATGCAATATCGGATTTGCGTATCCTGTTCCAAACCGCGGATTTAGTGAAGTTTGCCAAACATAATCCACTGATGAATGAGAATGATGCAAATTTGATTAATGCGATTGACTTTATCAATGAAACAAAGGAAAAAGAAGATGAAAATGCCAAGCCGCAGCCTACTGAAATTACTATCATTGAAAAACGTTCCTTGCGTACCAAGATACTGCTTGGTGCAGGTATCGTTGCTTTAACGGCAGCACTTGCCGGTTCACTGATATATATAGGTTTGGAGCTGTATAACTATTTTGCCTGAAAGTAAAAGCAGGGAGATACGCTTCAATCATAAATCATAATTTGTAAAATTGTAAATATCATGGTTTTTGCCAATATTGAATATTTATTTTTGCTGCTGTTGCTTATACCTTATATAGTATGGTATATCATGAGGCGGAAGAATAGTGAAGCCACGCTTCAAATTTCAGACGCTCGTGTATATGCGCATGCTCCTAAGAGCTATAAGAATTACTTGCTGCATGCACCATTTGCATTGAGGATAATAGCTTTAGCTTTGATTATTATCGTTTTAGCCAGGCCGCAAACTACTGATAGCTGGCAGAATAGTGAAATAGAGGGTATTGATATAATGCTTGCCATAGACGTTTCCACCAGTATGTTGGCTGAAGATTTGAAGCCGAATCGCCTGGAAGCGGCCAAGGATGTGGCGGCAGAGTTTATCAATGGTCGTCCGAATGACAATGTCGGCATCACGCTATTCGCCGGAGAAAGTTTTACGCAATGTCCGTTGACGGTAGATCACGCCGTGCTTTTGAATTTGATAAAGGACGTAAAATGTGGTCTTATTGAGGATGGCACGGCAGTGGGTATGGGTATTGCCAATGCGGTTACCCGGCTGAAAGACAGCAAAGCCAAATCGAAAGTGATTATTCTTTTAACAGACGGCACGAATAATAGAGGAGATATTTCTCCGTTGACGGCTGCCGAGATAGCTAAAAGTTTCGGTATCCGTGTTTATACTATCGGTGTAGGTACTAACGGTATGGCTCCATATCCTTATCCGGTAGGTGGAACTGTGCAGTATGTCAATATGCCGGTTGAGATTGATGAAAAGACCCTGACACAAATTGCCGGAACAACGGATGGTAATTATTTTCGCGCTACGAGCAATTCGAAGTTGAAAGAGGTATACGAGGAAATAGATAAGCTGGAGAAAACGAAACTGAACGTAAAAGAATACAGCAAGCGCCAGGAAGAGTATCGCTGGTTTGCACTGGCAGCTTTCTTATGTGTGCTGTTGGAAGTTCTGTTACGTAATTCAATATTGAAGAAGATACCGTAGTATACGCATCCTTTTTCTCAGGATATTGTATTTTGTACAAGTTTAGTAAATAGTAAATCGTAAAAATAATAAATAAAGAAATGTTTCGATTTGAAGAACCTGCATATTTGTACTTGTTGCTGTTGTTGCCCTTGTTAGCAGCCTTCTACTTGTATTCCAATTATCGGCGACGGAAGAATATCCGCAAATTCGGTGATCCGGAACTGATGGCACAGTTGATGCCGGATGTATCCAAGTATCGTCCGGATGTGAAGTTTTGGATGGTATTTGTTGCTATCGGTCTGTTTTCTGTATTGTTGGCGCGTCCACAGTTTGGTTCTAAACTGGAAACAGTGAAGCGTCAGGGAGTTGAAGTGATGATTGCATTGGATATTTCCAATTCGATGCTGGCACAAGACGTACAGCCCAGTCGTTTGCAGAAGGCAAAGAGACTTGTTGCGCAGTTGGTGGATAAAATGGAGAATGATAAAGTAGGTATGATTGTTTTTGCGGGTGATGCATTTACACAGCTTCCTATTACAAGCGATTATATATCAGCCAAGATGTTTTTGGAGTCTATAGATCCTTCATTGATTTCCAAACAAGGTACAGCAATTGGGGCAGCCATTAATTTGGCCTCCCGTAGTTTTACTCCGCAAGAGGGGGTAGGGCGTGCAGTGATTGTCATTACCGATGGTGAAAATCATGAAGGTGGTGCAGTGGAAGCTGCTAAAGATGCCGCAGAAAAAGGTATTCAAGTGAATGTTCTTGGTGTAGGTATGCCTGAGGGAGCTCCCATCCCGGCAGAAGGGACAAATGATTATCGTCGCGACCGTGACGGGAACGTGATTGTAACCCGTTTGAACGAACAGATGTGTCAGGAGATAGCTAAGGCGGGCAATGGTATCTATGTGCGTGTAGATAATACAAATGGCGCTCAAAAGGCGATTAGCCGGGAAATTAATAAAATGGCGAAAGCTGATGTGGAAACACAGGTATACACAGAGTTTAATGAGCAGTTCCAGGCTGTGGCATGGATTATTCTGTTGCTTTTGTTGGCAGAAATGCTGGTATTGGAGCGCAAGAACCCTCTGTTCCGTAATATTCATTTGTTTTCCAATAAGAAATGATGCGTATGTTACAGAAAAAATATATAAGCTTTTTTTTATTGCTGCTAATGGCAGCTACAGTTTCGGCTCAGAAAGCCGAACGTGATTTTATCCGTAAAGGGAACCGTTTTTTTAAAGATAGCGTGTATGTGGATGCGGAGGTAAATTATCGTAAAGCTTTGGAGACGAATCCTCAGTCTACAGTCTCTATGTTTAATTTGGGAAATACATTGGCTCAGCAGAATAAACTGCAAGAGGCTATGGAACAATATGTTGCCGCTACCAAGATAGAAAAGGACAAGAATGATTTAGCGCAAATCTATCATAATATGGGGGTGATTTTTCAATCACAGAAAGATTATGGCAAAGCGGTAGAAGCATATAAGCAGTCATTACGTAATAACCCGAAAGATGATGAAACACGTTATAATTTGGCCTTGGCGCAAAAGATGCTGAAAGACCAACAGCAGAATCAGCAAAACCAAGACCAGAATAAACAGCAGCAACAGGACCAGCAGGAGGATAAAAAGGACCAAAATAAAGATCAACAGCAGAATAAAGACCAACAACAACCGCCGCAACCACAGAAAAAGGACAGTGAGATGTCTAAAGAGAATGCCGAACAGCTTTTAAATTCTGTGATGCAAGATGAAAAAGATGTGCAGGATAAAGTAAAGAAACAGCAGGTTATTCAAGGTGGTCGTTTGGAAAAAGATTGGTAATAAATATAACAGGAAATAATATATGAGAAAAATAATTGTCTTATGGATGGTGCTGATAATAGTCAGTTTGCGTGCTTTTGCAGATAGCAAGGTTTCGTTTACTGCATCTGCACCTGATGTTGTGGCAGTAGGTGATCAATTCAGGCTGTCATATACAGTGACCACACAGAAAGTGAGAGATTTCCGGGCTCCTTCTATAAAAGGTTTTGATGTACTGATGGGTCCCAGTCGTTCACAACAGAAGAATGTGCAAGTTATCAATGGGCAGACAACCTCTACAAGTAGCATAACATTTACTTATATATTGATGGCTACGGCTGAAGGTAGTTTTACTATACCCGGGGCTACTATAACGGCAGAGGGCAATCAGATGGTTTCCAATTCTGTGTACGTAAAAGTACTTCCTGCTGATAGAACAAATGGAGGGGCTTCCGGAAATAGTGGAAGACAAAGTGGCTCTGCAAGTCGTGCTTCATCAGGAACGTCAGTATCGAATAACGATTTGTTTATTACAGCTACTGCCAATAAGACGAACCTGTATGAGCAAGAGGCTCTCTTGTTAACATATAAGATATATACTTTAGTAGACTTGAGAGGTTTTGACAACGTGAAACTTCCCGATTTTAAAGGGTTTCATTCTCAGGAAGTCGAATTGCCTAATGACCGTAAATGGAGTCTTGAACACTATAAAGGAAGAAACTATCAGACGACCGTATACCGTCAATTTGTATTATTTCCGCAACAACCGGGAAAAATAACGATTGATGCGGCACGTTTTGATGCATCTATAGCCAAGGTTACTCATGTGGACGATCCTTTCGAAGCTTTCTTCAATGGTGGTTCTAATTACGTAGAAGTGAAGAAGACATTAATGACCCCTAAATTGGTTGTTGATGTAAAAGCTTTACCGGATGGTAAGCCTTCGGGATTTTCCGGAGGAGTGGGAGAATTCAGTATTTCTTCTTCTATAAATAGTACGAATGTTAAGACAAACGATGCTGTTACTGTGAGGCTTGTTATTTCGGGTACGGGTAATCTGAAATTAATCTCTACTCCGGAAGTTAAATTCCCAGAAGACTTTGAAGTCTATGACCCGAAGGTTGATAATAAGTTCCGTTTGACAAATGCCGGACTCTCCGGCAGTCAGGTGATTGAGTATCTTGCCATTCCCCGTAATGCGGGAACATATAAGATTCCTGCTGTAAAGTTCAGCTATTTCGATATTAAATCTCGTACATACAAGACTTTAACGACCGAGGAATACGAACTCCATGTAGAAAAGGGAAGTGGTAATGCAGCTCAGACTATTGCCAATTTTACTAATAAAGAAGATTTGAAAGTTTTGAATGAGGACATACGTTATATCAAGCAGAATAACGTAACTCTTTCCCAAAAAGGAGATTTCTTCTTCGGTTCTTTGGCTTATTGGCTGTTTTACATAGTGCCCGGCATTGCATTTGTCCTGTTCTTCATTGTTTATCGTAAACAGATTGCAGCCAATGCCAATGTTGCTAAAATGCGTACGAAGAAAGCAAATAAGGTTGCTGTGAAACGTATGAAGTTAGCGGGGAAATTGTTGGCAGATAACAAGAAAGATGCATTTTATGATGAAGTATTGAAAGCATTGTGGGGATATATTAGCGATAAATTGAGTATTCCGGTTTCACGTTTATCTAAAGATAATGTCGAGGGAGAGCTTCTCAATTACGGTGTTGATGATGCACTGATAAAAGATTTCCTTGATGCATTGAACAATTGTGAGTTTGCCCGTTTTGCTCCCGGAGATGATAATCAGGCTATGGATAAAGTTTATTCAGATTCTTTGGAAGTTATCAGTAAAATGGAAAACTCTATAAAACATTAAATTGGGAGGATGTATAATGATGAAGAAAGTAATATCCTTAGTATTTGGTCTACTGATAGGATTAGCTGATTTAGTTGCAGAAAATTCCGTATGCGAACCTATAGACACAGAATCTTTGGCAGAAGCCGAAGTATCTGCCGTTCCTTGCGCCCAAACAGCTAATCCTATCAGTAGACCAAATACTAAGGATATTACTTTCTTCATCATTATACATCCTCCCAATTTAATGTTTTATAGAGTTTTCCATTTTACTGATAACTTCCAAAGAATCTGAATAAACTTTATCCATAGCCTGATTATCATCTCCGGGAGCAAAACGGGCAAACTCACAATTGTTCAATGCATCAAGGAAATCTTTTATCAGTGCATCATCAACACCGTAATTGAGAAGCTCTCCCTCGACATTATCTTTAGATAAACGTGAAACCGGAATACTCAATTTATCGCTAATATATCCCCACAATGCTTTCAATACTTCATCATAAAATGCATCTTTCTTGTTATCTGCCAACAATTTCCCCGCTAACTTCATACGTTTCACAGCAACCTTATTTGCTTTCTTCGTACGCATTTTAGCAACATTGGCATTGGCTGCAATCTGTTTACGATAAACAATGAAGAACAGGACAAATGCAATGCCGGGCACTATGTAAAACAGCCAATAAGCCAAAGAACCGAAGAAGAAATCTCCTTTTTGGGAAAGAGTTACGTTATTCTGCTTGATATAACGTATGTCCTCATTCAAAACTTTCAAATCTTCTTTATTAGTAAAATTGGCAATAGTCTGAGCTGCATTACCACTTCCCTTTTCTACATGGAGTTCGTATTCCTCGGTCGTTAAAGTCTTGTATGTACGAGATTTAATATCGAAATAGCTGAACTTTACAGCAGGAATCTTATATGTTCCCGCATTACGGGGAATGGCAAGATACTCAATCACCTGACTGCCGGAGAGTCCGGCATTTGTCAAACGGAACTTATTATCAACCTTCGGGTCATAGACTTCAAAGTCTTCTGGGAATTTAACTTCCGGAGTAGAGATTAATTTCAGATTACCCGTACCCGAAATAACAAGCCTCACAGTAACAGCATCGTTTGTCTTAACATTCGTACTATTTATAGAAGAAGAAATACTGAATTCTCCCACTCCTCCGGAAAATCCCGAAGGCTTACCATCCGGTAAAGCTTTTACATCAACAACCAATTTAGGGGTCATTAATGTCTTCTTCACTTCTACGTAATTAGAACCACCATTGAAGAAAGCTTCGAAAGGATCGTCCACATGAGTAACCTTGGCTATAGATGCATCAAAACGTGCCGCATCAATCGTTATTTTTCCCGGTTGTTGCGGAAATAATACAAATTGACGGTATACGGTCGTCTGATAGTTTCTTCCTTTATAGTGTTCAAGACTCCATTTACGGTCATTAGGCAATTCGACTTCCTGAGAATGAAACCCTTTAAAATCGGGAAGTTTCACGTTGTCAAAACCTCTCAAGTCTACTAAAGTATATATCTTATATGTTAACAAGAGAGCCTCTTGCTCATACAGGTTCGTCTTATTGGCAGTAGCTGTAATAAACAAATCGTTATTCGATACTGACGTTCCTGATGAAGCACGACTTGCAGAGCCACTTTGTCTTCCACTATTTCCGGAAGCCCCTCCATTTGTTCTATCAGCAGGAAGTACTTTTACGTACACAGAATTGGAAACCATCTGATTGCCCTCTGCCGTTATAGTAGCCCCGGGTATAGTAAAACTACCTTCAGCCGTAGCCATCAATATATAAGTAAATGTTATGCTACTTGTAGAGGTTGTCTGCCCATTGATAACTTGCACATTCTTCTGTTGTGAACGACTGGGACCCATCAGTACATCAAAACCTTTTATAGAAGGAGCCCGGAAATCTCTCACTTTCTGTGTGGTCACTGTATATGACAGCCTGAATTGATCACCTACTGCCACAACATCAGGTGCAGATGCAGTAAACGAAACCTTGCTATCTGCAAAAGCACGCAAACTGACTATTATCAGCACCATCCATAAGACAATTATTTTTCTCATATATTATTTCCTGTTATATTTATTACCAATCTTTTTCCAAACGACCACCTTGAATAACCTGCTGTTTCTTTACTTTATCCTGCACATCTTTTTCATCTTGCATCACAGAATTTAAAAGCTGTTCGGCATTCTCTTTAGACATCTCACTGTCCTTTTTCTGTGGTTGCGGCGGTTGTTGTTGGTCTTTATTCTGCTGTTGATCTTTATTTTGGTCCTTTTTATCCTCCTGCTGGTCCTGTTGCTGCTGTTTATTCTGGTCTTGGTTTTGCTGATTCTGCTGTTGGTCTTTCAGCATCTTTTGCGCCAAGGCCAAATTATAACGTGTTTCATCATCTTTCGGGTTATTACGTAATGACTGCTTATATGCTTCTACCGCTTTGCCATAATCTTTCTGTGATTGAAAAATCACCCCCATATTATGATAGATTTGCGCTAAATCATTCTTGTCCTTTTCTATCTTGGTAGCGGCAACATATTGTTCCATAGCCTCTTGCAGTTTATTCTGCTGAGCCAATGTATTTCCCAAATTAAACATAGAGACTGTAGACTGAGGATTCGTCTCCAAAGCTTTACGATAATTTACCTCCGCATCCACATACACGCTATCTTTAAAAAAACGGTTCCCTTTACGGATAAAATCACGTTCGGCTTTCTGAGCCGAAACTGTAGCTGCCATTAGCAGCAATAAAAAAAAGCTTATATATTTTTTCTGTAACATACGCATCATTTCTTATTGGAAAACAAATGAATATTACGGAACAGAGGGTTCTTGCGCTCCAATACCAGCATTTCTGCCAACAAAAGCAACAGAATAATCCATGCCACAGCCTGGAACTGCTCATTAAACTCTGTGTATACCTGTGTTTCCACATCAGCTTTCGCCATTTTATTAATTTCCCGGCTAATCGCCTTTTGAGCGCCATTTGTATTATCTACACGCACATAGATACCATTGCCCGCCTTAGCTATCTCCTGACACATCTGTTCGTTCAAACGGGTTACAATCACGTTCCCGTCACGGTCGCGACGATAATCATTTGTCCCTTCTGCCGGGATGGGAGCTCCCTCAGGCATACCTACACCAAGAACATTCACTTGAATACCTTTTTCTGCGGCATCTTTAGCAGCTTCCACTGCACCACCTTCATGATTTTCACCATCGGTAATGACAATCACTGCACGCCCTACCCCCTCTTGCGGAGTAAAACTACGGGAGGCCAAATTAATGGCTGCCCCAATTGCTGTACCTTGTTTGGAAATCAATGAAGGATCTATAGACTCCAAAAACATCTTGGCTGATATATAATCGCTTGTAATAGGAAGCTGTGTAAATGCATCACCCGCAAAAACAATCATACCTACTTTATCATTCTCCATTTTATCCACCAACTGCGCAACAAGTCTCTTTGCCTTCTGCAAACGACTGGGCTGTACGTCTTGTGCCAGCATCGAATTGGAAATATCCAATGCAATCATCACTTCAACTCCCTGACGCTTCACTGTTTCCAGTTTAGAACCAAACTGTGGACGCGCCAACAATACAGAAAACAGACCGATAGCAACAAATACCATCCAAAACTTCACATCCGGACGATACTTGGATACATCCGGCATCAACTGTGCCATCAGTTCCGGATCACCGAATTTGCGGATATTCTTCCGTCGCCGATAATTGGAATACAAGTAGAAGGCTGCTAACAAGGGCAACAACAGCAACAAGTACAAATATGCAGGTTCTTCAAATCGAAACATTTCTTTATTTATTATTTTTACGATTTACTATTTACTAAACTTGTACAAAATACAATATCCTGAGAAAAAGGATGCGTATACTACGGTATCTTCTTCAATATTGAATTACGTAACAGAACTTCCAACAGCACACATAAGAAAGCTGCCAGTGCAAACCAGCGATACTCTTCCTGGCGCTTGCTGTATTCTTTTACGTTCAGTTTCGTTTTCTCCAGCTTATCTATTTCCTCGTATACCTCTTTCAACTTCGAATTGCTCGTAGCGCGAAAATAATTACCATCCGTTGTTCCGGCAATTTGTGTCAGGGTCTTTTCATCAATCTCAACCGGCATATTGACATACTGCACAGTTCCACCTACCGGATAAGGATATGGAGCCATACCGTTAGTACCTACACCGATAGTATAAACACGGATACCGAAACTTTTAGCTATCTCGGCAGCCGTCAACGGAGAAATATCTCCTCTATTATTCGTGCCGTCTGTTAAAAGAATAATCACTTTCGATTTGGCTTTGCTGTCTTTCAGCCGGGTAACCGCATTGGCAATACCCATACCCACTGCCGTGCCATCCTCAATAAGACCACATTTTACGTCCTTTATCAAATTCAAAAGCACGGCGTGATCTACCGTCAACGGACATTGCGTAAAACTTTCTCCGGCGAATAGCGTGATGCCGACATTGTCATTCGGACGACCATTGATAAACTCTGCCGCCACATCCTTGGCCGCTTCCAGGCGATTCGGCTTCAAATCTTCAGCCAACATACTGGTGGAAACGTCTATGGCAAGCATTATATCAATACCCTCTATTTCACTATTCTGCCAGCTATCAGTAGTTTGCGGCCTGGCTAAAACGATAATAATCAAAGCTAAAGCTATTATCCTCAATGCAAATGGTGCATGCAGCAAGTAATTCTTATAGCTCTTAGGAGCATGCGCATATACACGAGCGTCTGAAATTTGAAGCGTGGCTTCACTATTCTTCCGCCTCATGATATACCATACTATATAAGGTATAAGCAACAGCAGCAAAAATAAATATTCAATATTGGCAAAAACCATGATATTTACAATTTTACAAATTATGATTTATGATTGAAGCGTATCTCCCTGCTTTTACTTTCAGGCAAAATAGTTATACAGCTCCAAACCTATATATATCAGTGAACCGGCAAGTGCTGCCGTTAAAGCAACGATACCTGCACCAAGCAGTATCTTGGTACGCAAGGAACGTTTTTCAATGATAGTAATTTCAGTAGGCTGCGGCTTGGCATTTTCATCTTCTTTTTCCTTTGTTTCATTGATAAAGTCAATCGCATTAATCAAATTTGCATCATTCTCATTCATCAGTGGATTATGTTTGGCAAACTTCACTAAATCCGCGGTTTGGAACAGGATACGCAAATCCGATATTGCATTTTTATCATTCATTTCCAATAGTTTATCAATGATTTCAGAGGAAGTCATTTCCAATGCATTGAAACCGAAACGGTCTTTTATATAAGTACGAATAGCATCTGTTAATTCTGTATAATACTCCTTCGATTGTCCTTTCTGCCATACTTTCTCACCTTTGATGCGTTCTATTTCCTGCATAGCCAACTGATGCGGCGGCAGTTTCGGTTCTACCTTCACCTTACGAATTATCGGTTTGTTATCGCGAATACGTTTCACAAGATAGATAAACAGCAACAGGAACGGCACAAACAATACAGCACAAGCGATAGACGTATACCAGTCTTCCCATGCAAAAGGTGCTTTCATTACGGGTTTAGGACCAAAAAACTGATCGGGATGCAACGTATCTACCGGCATGGAATACACTTTCAATGCCAAAGCTTTGGAGCGATATGCCTTATTATCAACAAGCACCTCCATCGGGGGCAAATAATATAATGCCGAGTCAAAGGAAGTTACGGTGTACTCCTGAGTTATCAACGAGCGCCTGCCGTCATTCAGCATCTGTGTATCGGGCTTGGCTATATCAACAATTTCCACTCCACGCACCAAAGTATCAGTATAGGCAGGAAGAATAGCGCGCTTATCAGTGTCCAATGAAACCTGAAGCTTAATCTTGGCCTGCTCCCCGATAAGGATTTGCAAGGAATCAATTGTAGCATCCACTGTCACCGACTGGGCTATTATCCTACCCGTCAATGCTGTCAACAGCGTTATCAGAAATAAATATCTTTTCATTCTCCGATTAGTTTCTTTTCGCAAATAAATTCATCAATGCTTTCACATAATCCTGGTCCGTACGTACTGACACATTATCTACATTGCTCTTAGTAAATGTATCATTCAGTTCCGTCTGCTTATTCACCCACCAATCACGATGAGCACGCCGTACGGCACGCGAAGAAGTATCAATCCATTGTTCGTGACCCGTTTCCGCATCTTTTATTTTCATCAGCCCCACAGCAGGTAACTCCTCTACACGGCGGTCGTATACCTGAATAGCCACAACATCATGCTTCCGATTGGCAATAGTCATGGCATTTTTAAAACTCTCCTGGTCGATGAAGTCCGATAAGACAAAAGCCGTACAACGACGCTTAATAACATTCGTAAGATACTCCAAGCCGAGACGGATATTGGTCCGGCGACTTTCCGGACGGAAATCAAGCAATTCGCGAATGATATATAGTATATGTTTACGTCCCTTCTTGGGTGGAATAAACTTTTCTATCCGGTCTGAAAAGAAGATGACACCGATTTTATCATTATTTTGAATGGCGGAAAAAGCCAATGTAGCAGCTATTTCCGTCACCATATCTTTCTTCATCTGCTTCACAGTACCGAACTCCAGACTACCGGAAACATCTACCAGCAACATTACAGTCAATTCACGTTCTTCTTCAAACACCTTCACAAAGGGTTTATGAAAACGAGCCGTTACATTCCAGTCTATGTCGCGTATATCGTCACCAAACTGATATTCACGCACTTCGGAAAAAGCCATACCTCTACCTTTGAAAGCCGAATGATACTGGCCCGCAAAAATATTATTGGACAATCCGCGCGTCTTTATCTCAATCTGACGGACTTTTTTTAATAAATCAGTTGTTTCCATTCAGTAATACATAAATAGTAAACAAATTGTTTACATTAGGGCACTTCAACCTTATTCAATATTTTGCTGACGATTTCATCCGAAGTCATATTACTTGCTTCAGCTTCATAAGTCAGACCGATGCGGTGGCGCAATACATCATGTGCCACGGCGCGCACATCTTCCGGGATAACATAGCCACGGCGTTTGATGAAAGCATAACTGCGTGCCGCCAATGCCAGATTGATAGATGCACGAGGGGAACCGCCGAATCCGATCATATCTTTCAGTTCTTTCAAATCATACTTCTCCGGATAACGGGTTGCAAATACAATATCGACAATATATTTTTCAATCTTTTCATCCAAATATACCTGACGTACGACCTTACGCGCTTCGATAATCTCGTCTGCTTTCAGAATAGGCTTTACATTCAGTCTTTCTCCGTTTATATTCTGGCGTATAATTAATTTTTCTTCTTCCAGTTTAGGATAGTCGATAACTACCTTCAGCATGAAACGGTCTACCTGCGCTTCAGGTAACGGATACGTACCCTCTTGTTCGATAGGATTCTGAGTTGCAAGCACCAAAAAAGGTTCAGGCAGTCTGAATGTTTCCTTACCTATGGTAACCTGGCGTTCCTGCATAGCTTCCAATAAAGCACTTTGCACCTTGGCCGGAGCACGGTTAATTTCATCGGCCAATACAAAATTGGCAAATACAGGTCCTTTCTTTACCTGAAAAGCTTCATCTTTCTGGCTGTAAACCATCGTACCGATAACGTCCGCCGGCAACAAGTCAGGTGTAAACTGAATACGGCTATATTGTGCATCAATCAATGAAGCCAGTGTTTTGATAGCCAATGTTTTTGCCAAACCGGGCACACCTTCCAACAACACATGTCCGTCAGACAACAAACCGATTAACAACGACTCTACCAGGTGCTTTTGTCCTACAATAACCTGGTCCATGCCCGTAGTAAGATTGGTAACGAAAGCACTTTGTCTTTCAATCCGCTCGTTCAATTCGCGGATATCAATTGTTTCAGCCATAAATCAATGTATTTTAATGTTTAATTTTTCGTTTTCGCCCGGCCATACACCGGTAATTATAATTCGTTTCCAAAAGTACGGGAATAAATTAACCATAGCAACTAATTTTTATTAAAAAACAATGTGAAACCTTTAGATTAAACTACTTTCATAGAGTTTAGAGCCTGTTTAATTTTGTTCAGCATTCTTTTCAAGAGTTCTTCTTTGAAAATATTTTTCTGTTTTTACTAAGAGCATAGCAGGCTATGTAACGGATAAAAAGAGGAAAACAGACCAGGAAGAAACTCAAATATTCTTGAAGAAAATACTTCTTCAAGAATATTTAAACAAGCTCTGAGTATTTAACAAAAAAGAAGCAGTATCTTTTTACTGCTTCTTCACTAATTTAGGTATCTTTATTGTTGTGCCCGCAGGTACATTATCCGGTTTTTTGATAACGTCCGGATTATGCTTTACTATATATGGATATAACGCTTTAGTTCCATAAAAACGAAGAGCCACTCTGGTCAATGTCTCACCCGGCTTTATCGTGTATGTCGCCTGCGTTCCTGCAATGGTATAATTGGTAGAATCGGGTACATACTCAACTTTCTTCTCTTTTTTCGGCTGGGAAGCAGATGTAGCGGCTGCCACCACAGGCTGTCTGACGGCAACCGGTGCTTCCTGCTGTTTTATTACAGGCTCAGCAATCAGCTTCTTCGACACAGTATCTTTTACGGCAATCACCACACTGTCCTTAACACCGACACTATCCATCAAGACCGTATTACCTGCCGCATTGCCAGCTTCATTGTCAGCGGTTTCCTCCACAGGTGATTCAGCCGATAATCCGTCAAACCAATCAGGATAATACAAATAAGCGACGGTTCCTGCACATAGCAATACCACAAGAGCCACGATGGCAATGAAGTATTTCATTGCGGAAGATTCAGCCGGGCCGGCAGTTTTGATAACCTCCACCCTCTCTTCATTAACTTCCTCCGAAGCCACAGTCTCCACAGGAACAACGGCTTCTTCTACAGGTTCCGGTTCGACAGGACTATCGATTTTCTCCGCAATCTCCGGTGTCTCAACCGCACTACCGGCAACCACTTCCGGCACAACATCTTCCACTTTCTGCTCCGTATCTTCATCTTCCTCACTGCCACTATCTACAGGGGTATCTTCTAAAACAGTACCTTCATTGAGCACTACTGTTTCAAAATGTGCAAACGGCTTATTGATAATATCTTTCAGAGCAGGCTCCGGAGTAAATGAGACTTTGGTATGGCCCTGTATCTCAAAGCGTTCCCCAGTATTGACATTTACACTCTCCCGGCTTTCCACATCAATCAGTTTAAAAGCGCCCAAGCCTTTAATCTTCACATACTTGTCTTTTTCCAACGCTTCTTCAATCAGTTGGAAAAACTCTTTCACAAAACTATCGGCATTCTTCTTGCTCATGCCATGCTTTTCAGCCAGCAAGTCAATCAGATCCTGTATGTTTAGTTTTTCATTCATAATATGGAAGATTTTAAAAGAAAGATCACTTAAACTTATCCTTTAGCAAAGTACTGGGTTTATAAGTTAACACCAGTTTAGGCGGAACCAGCATACGCTGTTTGGTTGTTGGATTTACGGATATACGTTCCGCTTTCTTTTTCACTTCGAATGTTCCAAAACCTTGTATGGAAATCATATTCCCTTCTTCCAGTTGCTGCGTCATATCCGACAGTAAAGAAGTAACCAACTCCGAAGTATCCTTCAAAGTATACCCTAACCTGCGTGACAATTCCGAAGTAAATTCTTTGTTATTCAAAATCCAAGCTTTAAAATTGTGAACTACTGTGCTATATTAGCAAATCTTCCCCACATACACAAGAAGTACGAAAGGAAATATTTAAATAATCCGTCCAAAAAGGTCGAAATCATCGGAATTTATTATCTCTACCTGATAAAAGCCACCAATCTCCAACGGTTCATCACCACATTCAATCAGCACTTCCGGGTCTACTTCGGGAGAATCGAACTCCGTACGTCCGATATAGTAATCACCTTCCAGACGGTCGATTATTACTCTCATCTGCCTGCCTACCTTTGCTGCGCTCAGTTCGGCAGAAATACCTTGCTGGATGGACATCAATTCATCCAACCAGGCTTGCTTTACTTCTTGAGGAATGCTGTCTTCGTAATGGGCAGCGGCATACGTACCTTCCTCCTCGGAATATGCAAATGCCCCCATTCTATCGAAGCGCACCTTGCGGACAAACTCCTTCAACTCTTCAAAGTCAGCTTCCGTTTCTCCTGGATGCCCCACCATAAGCGTAGTACGCAAATGAATTCCCGGCACTTCTTCCCGAAACTTTTCTATCAACCGATAAGTATCCTCTTTAGTAACATGACGGCGCATTTTCTCCAACATATTATCACTGATATGCTGCAAGGCAATATCCATATATTTACATACATTGGGACGCTCGCGCATTACGCGGAATAAATCCATCGGGAAATGAGCCGGATAAGCATAATGCAAACGTATCCATTCCACACCTGGAATTTCTGAGATTTTTTCAATTAATTGGGGCAACATCTGCCTCTTATATAAATCTACGCCATAATAGGTCAATTCCTGCGCAATAACCTGAAACTCTTTCACTCCGCGGGCCACAAGATACTTCACCTCGTCCAGGATTTCTTCCATAGGACGCGACACATGTCGGCCCGTAATAATAGGGATGGCACAATAAGAACATTTGCGGTCGCATCCTTCCGATATTTTCAGATAGGCATAATGCTGAGGAGTGGTCAGTGTACGCTCTATGTGCAGTTCATCATGGTATGCCTTACCCAAGTCCTGCAGCAACTCTTTCCAATTGAACTTACCATAAAATTTATCCACCTGAGGAATTTCAATTGCCAGTTCCTTCAGATAACGTTCCGAAAGGCAACCCATAACATAGAGTTTCTCCAACTCGCCTTCTTCCTTGGCCTGCGCAAATTCAAGAATCATATTGATGGACTCCTCTTTTGCATCGCCGATGAAACCACAGGTATTAATTACGGCAATCTCTCCTTTCGGATGCTCGGTATCATGCGTCACATGAAAGCCCGCTTCCTCCAGCTGGCGCATCAAATGCTCCGAGTCCACTAAATTTTTAGAGCAGCCTAATGTTATGATATCAATAGTTTTCCGTTTCATGCATTCCCTCCGAACAATGAATCGACAAACTCTTTTTTACGGAACACCTGCAAGTCCTCTATACCTTCTCCCAGACCGATGTACTTTACCGGAATCTTAAACTGGTCGGAGATTCCGATTACAACGCCGCCTTTAGCCGTTCCGTCCAGCTTGGTTACAGCCATTGCCGTAACCTCCGTTGCCAAAGTAAACTGCTTGGCCTGCTCAAATGCATTCTGTCCGGTGGAACCGTCCAAAACAAGCAATACCTCATTCGGAGCATCCGACACAACCTTCTTCATTACATTCTTAATTTTGGTCAGCTCGTTCATCAGACCCACTTTATTATGCAGACGTCCAGCGGTATCTATAATCACCACATCGGCATTATTGGCTACTGCTGAACTCAAAGTATCAAATGCCACAGAAGCAGGGTCAGCACCCATTTTCTGTTTAATGACGGGAACCCCCACACGTTCTCCCCAGATAACCAGCTGCTCCACCGCCGCTGCACGGAAAGTATCGGCAGCACCCAGATAAACGGATTTGCCGGCTTTCTTAAACTGATAAGCCAGTTTGCCTATAGTCGTGGTTTTTCCTACACCATTCACTCCCACTACCATAATCACGTATGGCTTCTTCGTAACAGGAGTTTCAAAGTCGTCCACATCATCCGAGTTGTTCTCTGTGAGCAAAGCAGCGATTTCATCGCGCAGAATCACATTCAGCTCCTTCGCATTCATATATTTCTCGTCTGCGGCACGCTTCTCGATACGTTCTATAATCTTCAACGTAGTTTCTACGCCCACATCCGAAGTAATCAACACCTCTTCCAGATTATCCAGCACCTCATCATCCACTTTCGATTTACCGGCTATAGCACGGGCAATCTTCCCGAACACACTCTCTTTTGTTTTAGATAATCCTTTATCTAATGTTTCCTTCTTTTCTTTTGAGAAAAAACTAAAAAATCCCATAGTCTACTTTTTTGTACAATACATTATGCCACAAAGATATAACAAAATTAACAAATAATAAAAGCCGAAACGATTTAATAGCAAAAAAAATCCCCCCGCCGCTATATCGGCGAGAGGAGCTTTATAAGTAATCAGTGCCTTGCAGCAACTGCATTTATCTTATTTCTTGAAAAAGTCCTGTACTTTTTCGTTAGGAACCATTTGCTCATCGAAGATGTAAGCACCGGTCTTCGGAGACTTAACCATCTTGATAACCTTCGTATAAGCACGACCTTCCTTAGAACCATCGTGCAAACTTGCTACTGTTTTCTTTGCCATGGGTTATACTATTTTTATTTAATTTCCTTGTGTACTGTTACTCTCTTCAGAATCGGGTTGTATTTCTTCAACTCCAATCTCTCGGTAGTGTTCTTTCTGTTCTTCGTTGTAATATAACGAGAAGTTCCCGGCATACCGCTATCCTTGTGTTCTGTGCATTCCAGAATCACCTGTACTCTGTTACCTTTTGCTTTCTTTGCCATAATCAGTTATTCTCCTCTACTTTTAGCCAATTACTTTAATGCTTTTCCAATCACAATAACCCTTAGCTACTGCATCCTTCAAAGCAGCATCCAAACCTTTTTTGTTAATAATGCGCAGACCGTTGGCGCAAATGCTCAGACTGATCCAGCAGTCCTGTTCTACATAATAGAATTTCTTGTTAAACAAGTTCAAATCAAAGGTTCTTTTTGTTCTTCTCTTTGAGTGTGAAACATTGTTGCCAATCATGGCTTTCTTTCCGGTAATTTGACAAATCTTCGACATTTCTATCTTTATTTTATAGTTTTTATCTATACTTATTTCAAACAGAGCGCAAAGTAAGCACTTTTATCGTTACGAAACAAGTTTTTCCTAAAATAATTCGTTGTACGAAAACATTTTTTCCTCATTTCAGCATACTACAGAGCATAAACAGCGCATTTTGAATAGCCGACTGTACATTTTTCACTCTTCCGCGATCACCTTCCTGCTTCATGGTTACAATTTCGTTTTTGCAGGCAGCCGCTATCCACACAGTACCTACCGGTTTCTCCGGTGTACCGCCACCGGGACCGGCAATTCCCGAAGTGGCAACCGCGCAATCCGTTTTCAACGTTTTCATCGCACCTTTCACCATTTCAACAACCGTCTCCCTGCTCACTGCACCGTACTGCGCCAGCGTCTCGACAGAAACATGGAGCAAATCCGCCTTTATTTCGTTGGAATACGCCACAATTCCGCCTTTAAAATACTCCGAGCTCCCCGGAACCGAAGTTATCAAGGCAGCTATTCCACCACCGGTACAACTTTCAGCGGTGGAAAGGGAGAAATTCTTTGCTTTCAGCAGTTCCCCTACCTTCTCTTCCGTCTTCATACCTTATTATATATATGCAATATACTTTTTCCTTATAAAGTGACACGTGAATAAGCCGGCGCTTCCATCGGACAGAAATCCTTATCCAAATACTTGAAGTATCCGGTTATGGCAATCATCGCAGCATTATCCGTTGTATAGCTGAACTTGGGAATGAAAATATTCCATCCATACTTCTCAGCATGTTCGCGGAATGAATTTCGCAGACCATTGTTTGCCGATACACCACCTGCAACGGCCACATCCTTTATCTTGTACTGTTTTGCCGCTTTACGCAACTTATCCATCAGAATATCGACAACAGTAGCTTCCAGCGACGCTGCCAGGTCTGTCTTGTGATGTTCGATGAAATCGGGGTCATCCTTTATCCAGTCGCGCAAGGAATACAGAAACGAAGTCTTCAAGCCGCTGAAGCTGTAATCCAGTCCGGGAATATGCGGTTTGCTGAAAGTAAAGGCTTTAGGATTTCCCTGGCGGGCAAGCCGGTCGATAATCGGTCCGCCGGGATAGCCCAGCCCCATAACTTTGGAGCATTTGTCGATGGCTTCACCTGCAGCATCATCAATTGTCTGCCCCAGGATTTCCATGTCGTTGTAGGCCTTTACTAAAATAATCTGAGAGTTACCACCGGAAACCAGCAGGCAAAGGAAAGGAAATTCCGGCTGCACGTTTTCTTCACCTTCCGCTTTAATAAAATGAGCTAATACATGTCCGGTCAAGTGATTGACATCTATCATAGGTATCCCCAACGCACGGGCGAACCCTTTGGCAAAGGACACACCCACCAGCAAAGACCCCATCAGCCCCGGACCGCGCGTAAACGCCACGGCACTTAATTCTTCCTTGGTAACTCCGGCACGTTTCAAAGCCTCGTGCACCACCGGCACTATATTCTGTTGATGCGCACGCGAAGCCAGTTCGGGCACTACCCCACCATAAGCTTCGTGAACAGCCTGACTGGCAACGACATTCGACAGCAGGTAGCCATCCTTGATAACCGCTGCGGAAGTGTCATCACATGAAGATTCAATTCCTAAGATTATTGTACTCATAGTGTTTATTTACGTTTAAACGCTACAAAAGTAGTGATAAAAGTAGTATCCATAACGTATTATTTCATATTTTTGTTGGCTGAATTAAAAAAATAACCGCCTATCAGAACGCTGAAAACGACAGTACGCTGGATAATCGGTATAGTGTTAGGACTCTATATCGGAATAATTTTGCTGCTGAACATTCCTTATGTCCAGCACCGCATGTCTGTACTCGTTGCCAAGGGGCTGAGCACCGTATTAGGTAGCGAGCTCACAGTAGGGCGGATAAACATAGGACTGCTGAACCGGATTATCATCGACGACCTGGTGCTGAACGACCAATCGGGAAAAGAGTTGCTGAAAATAGGCCGTCTGTCCGCTAAGTTCGAGATACTGCCGCTGTTCAGCGGAAAGATATCCATCGGTAACGTACAGCTTTTCAGTTTCAATGCCAATCTGGAAAGACCTACTCCCCAGGCAAGCACCAACTTCCAATTCGTGCTCGATGCTTTCGCTTCCAAAGACACCGTCAAGAAGAAGAGCAATCTGGACCTGCGCATCAACTCACTCCTGATACGACGCGGAAAGGTATCTTACGATGTGTTGTCAGCCGAAAGCACTCCGGGCAAGTTCAACCCGCAACACATCCGCCTGTCCAACATTCTTGCCAACATCTCGCTGAAAGCGCTCCAGAACGACTCGGTCAACGCTGCCATCAAGCGGATGAGCGTTGAAGAGGAGCACTCCGGCTTCGAACTGAAAAAGCTAAGTCTGAAGATAATAGCCAACGACCGGAAGATGCGGATAGAGAACTTCGCCATAGATTTGCCCAACACCTCTTTGGCAATGGATACCATCCGTATGGAATACGACAGCCTGGAATCACTCGGCCATTTCACCGATGATGTCCGTTTCTCGTTCCGTATGCTGCCTTCGGAAGTAGCATTACAGGATATATCGGCATTCGTGCCTGCCTTCAAGCCCTTCAAGGAAAAGTTGAAGTTGGAAATGGAAGCCGCCGGAACGGTCAACCGGCTCAACTGCCCGAAACTGCTTATCTCTTCCAACGATCACTTCCTGCTGAAAGGCAATGTATCCCTGCAGGATCTGTCTCATCCGCAAGATGCATACATATTCGGCAATCTGTCCAATTTATATGCCGACCCGGACGGCATTGCATTCTTTGTACGCAACCTGAGTAAAGATTACAAAGGAGTTCCTCCGGTATTGCAGAATCTGGGCACGGTATCTTTCCGTGGAGAGATTTCCGGATACTTCACGGACCTGGTGACCTATGGCGAAGTCCGCACGGATATAGGCACCATCAAGACAGATGTCAAACTCAGTTCCGACAAAGACAAAGGCTATTTCGCTTATTCGGGTGCGGTAAAGACAACCGGATTCGAACTGGGCAGGATGCTGAACAACGACAAGCTTGGAAAAGTCACCTTCAACATGGACGTCAAAGGCAATCATTATGCCCAAAGATACCCCGCCATTACCATGAAAGGGCTGGTGGCATCCATAGACTACAGTGACTATACTTACGAAAACATCACTTTGGACGGAGAGTATAAGCAAGGCGGCTTCAACGGTAACGTATCGCTCAACGACGAAAACGGAGCCATACAACTGAACGGCTCTATCAATACTGCCGGCAAGACACCCACCTTCAACTTCCGTGCCGCTATCGACCATTTCCGCCCTAACACCCTGCACCTCACACCCAAATACAAGGACACGGAATTGGCCGTAAAAATAAAAGCCGACTTCACCGGTAGCTCCATCAACGACATGAACGGTGAAATCAACGTCGACAGTCTCCAATACATCGCTCCGGAACAGAACTTCTTCATGGACAACCTGCGGATTTCTGCCACTCAGAGCGATGAGCGCCAGAAACGGCTGACTATCAGTTCCAACTTCCTGCGCGGTACTATCGAAGGCGACTATTCCTATCAGACATTACCCGCCAGCGTGCTCAACATCATGCGGCGTTACATTCCGGCTCTGATACAGCCCGCCAGAAAACCGCAGAAAACAGAAAACAATTTCCATTTCGACCTCCATATCTACGATACAGAGATACTCTCCACCGTATTCCAGATACCGCTGAAAGTATATACCCACTCTACTCTGAAGGGCTATTTCAACGACAAAGCGCAACGGTTGCGCGTAGAGGGGTACTTTCCACGGCTGAGTTACGGCGGAAAGTTCTTTGAGTCGGGTGTGGTTCTCTGCGAAAATCCGGGTGAACAGTTCCAGGCAAAAGTCCGCTTCACCAACCGGAAAACAACCGGTGCGGTAAACGTAGCCCTCGAAGCCAAGGCAAAGGACGACCGGATACAAACCATATTCAACTGGGGAAACAGCAGCGCTGTAACTTACAGCGGCAAGATAGCGGCTCTCACTCAATTCGTCCGCAACTCTTCCCAAGAAGCTGGCAACGACAAAATACACACAAAATCCTCCCGCCAAGCCCAAAAAGAGAAACCCGCCCTGAAAACGATTGTCAACGTACAGGAAACGAACGTAATCCTCAACGACACCGTATGGAAGATACACCCTTCGCAAATCGTGGTCGACTCGGGCAAAGTGCACGTCAACAATTTCTACTTCAGCCATAAAGAGCGTCACTTGCAAATCAACGGAACCGTATCCGAACAACCTCAGGACACCGTACGCCTGAACCTGAAAGAGATAAACATAGGATACGTATTCGATATAGCCGACCTGGGTGTCAACTTCAAAGGTGAGGCCACTGGCCCGGCATATGCCAGCGGAATACTTAAAAAGCCGGTAATGAGTACCGACCTCTTCATACGCAACCTCGGCTTGAACGAGGGTCTTTTAGGCGATGCCAACATACACGGCGAATGGCATCACGACGTGAAAGGCATCTACCTGGATGCCCGTATCCGCGAGAAAGACATTGCCAAAAGCCATGTATACGGATACATCTACCCCATAAAACCCACCAGTGCGCTCGACTTGCAAATCGAAGCCGACAGCACCAACCTGAAGTTCATCCACCACTACATGCAGAGCATCACCCCCGAATTCAACGGGCGTGCCAGCGGCCACGTACATTTCTACGGCAAGTTCAAGGCGCTGACAATGGAAGGTCGCGTATTCGGTGACGCCTCCCTCAAGGTAGATGTACTCAACACTACTTTCTCCCTGAAAGACAGCATACTTATCGAACCGGGCGGACTTACTTTCCGCAACAACCGCATCTTCGATACGCAAGGGCATCAGGGCAGAGCCAACGGTTACCTGCACTACCGGCATTTCAAGGATTTGGAATACCGCTTCCGGTTCGATGTGGACAATATGCTGGTTATGAACACCAAAGAATCACCCGACTTCCCCTTCTACGGCACGGTGTATGGCACAGGCAACGCCACCATTGCCGGCAATGCGGCAGACGGGGTGAATATCGACGTGGCAATGACCACCAACCGCAACACCAACTTCACTTATATGAAAGAAGGTGTCGCCTCGGCAGTGAGCAACCAGTTCATACGCTTCGTAGACAAGACACCGCGCCGCGTACTTCAGGATTCCATCATGCTGATGTCCGAATACGAGCAGGCGCAGAAAGAAGTCATGGAAAAGGAAAGTGACACCGACATACGACTGAATCTCCTGATAGACGCAACTCCGGACGCCACCATGAAAATCATCATGGACCCCATTGCAGGTGACTACATCAGCGGTAAAGGAACGGGGAATATCCGCACCGAATTCTACAATAAAGGAGATGTGAAAATGTTCGGTAGTTACCGCATCAGCCAGGGAGTTTATAAATTCAGCCTGCAGGAAGTTATCCGCAAGGACTTCATCATCAAAGACGGAAGTACCATCACCTTTAACGGCGCGCCGCTCAATGCCACCCTCGACATCCAGGCAGGCTATCTTGTAAACTCCGCTTCGCTGAACGACCTCGTTCCCGATGCCGGCAATTACGTCAACCAGACCAACATCAAGGTTAACTGCCTCATGGCGCTGACCGGACAGCTCACCTCACCGGACATCAAAATGAGCCTGGAGCTGCCCAACGAACGCGACGAAGTACAGGCGTTGGTACGGAATTATATCCCTACGGACGAGCAGATGAACATGCAGATACTCTACCTTTTAGGTATCGGCAAGTTCTATACTCCGGAGAATGTAGACGCCACCGGCAACTCCAACATGATGTCGAGCGTGCTCTCTTCTACCCTTTCCGGACAACTGAACAATGCACTCTCGCAGATTATCGACAGCAATAACTGGAACTTCGGCACAAACTTCAGTACCGGAGAAAAAGGCTGGACGGACATGGAGTTCGAGACAATGCTTTCCGGACAACTGAACAATGCACTCTCGCAGATTATCGACAGCAATAACTGGAACTTCGGCACAAACTTCAGTACCGGAGAAAAAGGCTGGACGGACATGGAGTTCGAGACAATGCTTTCCGGGCAACTGCTGAATAACCGCCTGCTCATAAACGGTAACTTCGGCTATCGCGAGAATCCGATGGCGAACACCAACTTCGTAGGTGACTTCCAAGCCGAATGGCTCGTAAACCGTTCCGGCGATATCCGTCTGAAAGCTTATAACGAAACCAACGACCGCTATTACACCAAGACCAACCTCACCACTCAGGGTATAGGCATCATCTTCAAGAAGGATTTCAACAAATGGAATGAACTGCTCTTTTGGAACAAGTGGAAGTTGAAAAGGCTGAAAAGAAAACAAGCGGAGAAGAATACGTCCGCTCCGGACAGTATCCCTCAAAAGAAATCCCGCCCGGAAGCACAATCCAAACGGGAAAGGGAAGAATGAGTGCATGCTTTCTTTTAAAACAGATGGTCTGTATGGTGTAAACAGACCATCTGTTTGTACCGTACAGACCATCTGTTTCACTCCGACAGACCATGCGTTTACTTCCTATACACTATCTTAAACTACTTTTGGCATGAACAACGCTCCTGACGTCTCGGCGTGCACCCATAAAAACGGTTCTTCAAGGAAGGAACCAATGTAGCGATACGCTTGGTGTGTCCGTACCTGCAAAGAGAGGATGTAAAGCCTCTGCGAAGCCGGAACATTGTCCGCAAGCAAACAAATTCCAATAAAATGCAATATATTATATCGCGTGCAGCAATGGCGCACGCAAAGACTGTAAATATTATAAAGCCAACAGATTATGAAAGATTT